>JGI20225J20221_1001646_pt1 | contig 37646 bp, 50 predicted proteins | sample BioMet4_FD_20221 | JGI IMG/M metagenome (IMG submission 20221)
GTCCAACATATATAACAAGGTGCGAACGGAGTATAAATCCGTTTAAACAGTTTAATAATTAATAGCAATCGGTTATATATAGATATAGTGTGTCTGGAAACCTCCGAAGCTAATATCCCCAGTTAATTAATTCACCGTTTTTTAAAAATTTTCACGGTCTAACAGAGGCAATATCGTAAGTCGCTTGGACAAGCGGACAAGTTAAGAGTAGTTGCGTGGCAATCTGAAGTATTTGAGTATAACGCGCTAAAAGTACGGGTAGACTTGCGACCCGAATAACTTTCTGCCCCAATCGGCGGCGGTCTTATTATTCGGTCGTCCGTTTTTCATACGGCGGGCATACCCATGCCTAAGGCACGCCCGCTTATGGTCGTGCAAAATTGGGCGTCGCAACTTAGAACGCGGGCTACGGAGGCTATTTCTCATCATCCGAAAGACGAGCGGGGGAACGCGTAGGACCCGGTTTATTTTTGCTTTCGTCCAAAACTATAAGGGTTAGCGCGGTATTAAGGGGAGCACTACCATTTGTTAAAGACCCAAAAGCCCAATACAACCTGAACAAGCTGCGCTGATTTTGCAAACCCATTGATATTTCATGTTTTTCCATACATTTCAATAAATTAAAAATCATCAGTACTTACCTTGAGCTACCCTAAGCTACATTTTTAATGCCCTTATTTTGCCCCTGATGCTGATTTTTGCCCCCAGACTTGCCCCCAAATCACCCCTGTTTTGCGTAGCTCCAACCCGTTTCACAATACCCAGCTTCATCGCAGTAATTAAGCACGACATAACCGCCAAGCTTACCTGTCCGAACATCATTATTAATCAAGTGCTGTTCAGATTCGTCTCAGGTGGTAAACTATGCTAAATTTTAAAACAACCAAATTACTCATATGCTTAAGCTCTTCACTAAATACTTAACTATCGGCGTTTTCAACACAGCAATACACTGGATGGTCTTCTGGGTAGGTGTTTATGTGTTCATGGTTAACCAGGCAGCCGCAAACTTCCTGGCTTTTGCTACAGCTGTTACTTTCTCCTTCTTCGCTAACGCCAGCTTTACATTTAAGTCAAAGCCAAAGTTTAGAGGGTATTTCCTTTTTGTGATGTTCATGGGGCTTATGAGTGTTCTGGTCGGTAAATTGTCTGATTACTATCAGATCGCCCCAATCATCACTCTTGTCGAGTTTTCGTTAATAAGCCTGGTGTGCGGGTTCTTTTATTCAAGATATGTCGTCTTTAGGGAAGCGTAATGAAGATTTCTTTGGTAGTTCCTGTCTTCAATGAGGAAGATGCGATACCTATTTTTTACAAAACCGTCAGAGAATTTGAAGACCTTAAGCGGTATGAGGTAGAGATAGTCTTCATCAACGACGGAAGCAGGGATGCAACTGAATCGATCATAAACTCAATTGCAATATCAGACCCCCTCGTTAAACCTCTATCCTTCACTCGTAACTTTGGTAAAGAGCCAGCGTTATTCTCCGGGCTTGATCACGCAACTGGCGACGCTATTATCCCAATTGACGTCGACCTGCAGGATCCTATCGAGGTCATACCTCACCTTATAGAAAAGTGGCAGGCCGGTGCAGATATGGTTTTGGCTAAGCGTACTGACCGATCCACTGATGGCCGACTGAAACGCAAGACCGCCGAGTGGTTCTATAAGCTACATAACAAAATCAGCAATCCGCAAATTGAAGAGAATGTCGGCGACTTCCGACTGATGTCACGCGAAGTGGTTGAAAATATCAAGCTGATGCCTGAGCGAAACCTGTTCATGAAGGGCGTGTTGAGCTGGGTAGGTGGTCGTACTGATGTCGTTGAGTATTCCCGGGCAGAACGCATAGCCGGCAGCACTAAATTTAATGGGTGGAAGTTGTGGAATCTTGCTCTTGAAGGAATAACAAGCTTTTCCACTTTCCCGCTTCGCATGTGGACGTATATCGGGCTTGCTGTCGCTGGGATGGCCTTTATTTATGGGGCGTGGATGATTCTCGACACACTTGCTTTTGGTAACCCGGTTCGCGGTTACCCTTCTCTTCTTGTTTCTGTGCTATTCCTTGGTGGGGTTCAATTGATCGGTATTGGTGTGCTAGGGGAATATGTAGGCAGGATATATACAGAAGTAAAAAACAGACCTCGTTATGTTTTAAAGAAGGGTGGTAATAAATGAAAGCTATTGTGAGGTCTGCGATTTATATGCAGGCCATTACTATTGCATGCTTCTATATTCTTACATTTATTTTCTCCCCTCTAAATGGGGAGGATTACGGGCTTACAAAACGTTTTACATCAGAGGGTATTTTAGATCGCCTTTCATGGGCATTGGAAAGATCGGTGCATCAGATTGAGTCCTGGAATGCAAGGCTTGGTGAGCAGCTATCAATTTTCACTCTCAGCCTGCCTGATTATACCTTTTTTTTAGTTGCGGTTATTTCAGTAGCAATCCTTTGCTATATCGTTTCTACTTTACTTTTTGACGAAGGAAGCAAAGTTGATTCTTTAGCAATTGGAGTAATTTTTGTATTTTTACTGTGGCCTGGATTTGAGTTATTTACATGGAGGACTGTCATCACAGGATATACAGTACCCATGCTTCTGACACTTGCTGTGATTCGTAAGTTTATGACCGAATCAAGGCGCTCCATGTTGGTGAACAGCAGAATGCAAATGGCTGCGTATTGTCTGGTGGGGTTTCTTTCTGGGCTCTCATTCGAAAACGTGCCAGTAGCAACATTATTCTTCCTGGTCGCCACGCTATTCATGAACAAACAGCTTAAAACCAGACTATCACTTGTGCCAGTATCCGTGTTTACCGGATGGATAGTTCTTGTCACGGCACCATCTACAACATTTAGAAGAATCAAGTACCATGAGTGGTACCACAAAGACATTTCTTTCATTGATGGCATCCAGAGCAGGGCGATAGATGTAGTATCCGTTTTTGCTCATACTTCAACGGTTGTTTTCATTGCCGCTATACTGGCTCTTACTTACCTTTACAATAAAAAACTTGTCGTCAAAGAGCATGACCTATTACTCATATCTTCTGTTTTGGTAGTTGGATCTATGGTTGCCTCTCCATATACAGAGGCAAGGTCTTTCATGTTCGCATGGTGCGTAATGATTGCCTTTGTAGTTTCCGCAATGAAGGTATTAGTTAACGCTGACTGGAAATATAATTTAGCGATTATAGCTATTGGTTTTATGTCTATTTATGTAGGAAATGAGCTTTACAAGCAAACACGAGGATTTTATGAACCATTAAACTTACGTGAATCGCTTATTGAAGCTAAGCTTAAAAGCAGCGAATGCGGAAGCGGAATAAAGGTAGGTTTAGTCAGAGGATTTGATGATTACCGTTACGTAAATAACAGGGATGAATGGTATTACTATAACTTACCACTGGTTTCTGATTACTACGGTTGCAAAATAGTTAAATAATTAAGGGGGCTTTCGCCCCCTTTCTTTTATGCCTTTTTCCATCCACCTGAACCATCTGACCAGAGTCGTACTGAATCGCCAGCAGCAAGCACTATTGATGATCCTAAGAAAAGGTTCCCTCCTGATCCACCAGAGTTCTCTAGCGTCATGCCATTAACAGAATGTATCCTGACATACCTGTCCTTAATGTATGCCCCTCCATTCTGGATATTAATCGTTACCACACTACCTGTGCCGTTTACCTGTACGGTATCAGCAACGCTCGGAATACCAATAACACCTGAGCTTACTGACGCTCTCGCGCTTCCCAATGGATCCCATCTGGTATTGTTGCTATGGATAATAACATCGCCAGATCGCGATACGATATCATCAAGCAGGCCAGATGATTTACAGGCATTCCCTACTACCGTAACGTTGTAGCAATTAATGTCAGAGATTAATATTCCATACTGTTGACCATCGCCACTACGAATAGCATTGCCGGTGATGGTGATATCTTTACTGTACCCCAGGAACGGATAGCCACCATTCCCTTTATGAACCAGAATTGCAGCCTGTAAATCTGCACTGGCTTTCCCTTTGAAGTTCAGGTTCAGGACATTCCCGGTAACAGTCATCTGCTCACATGAGTTGACTTCAATGCCGATCCAGCCATTACCTTCGATATGGTTTGCGGTGGCTGAACACTTGCGGCAGTCTCCGAAATCAATACCTACACCCGCGTTATCAGTAATGACGTTAGATCCGACAATAACGCCATTAGCATTAACCAGTATCCCCTGGTGATAGGTTTCTGAGCCGTTCGCATAAACGATATTTTTTTCTACAATAGCCAGATCGCACTGTGCTGCGATGCCGGTTCCGCCGTTGCCAAATACTTTGTTCTCAGTTATGAAAATCTTTTCGTAAGCCTGCTGGTCTGCCGCCTCAGAAATCAGCACCAGACTTAGTCCGCCGCTGTGGTTGTTGCTTACCTGATTTCCTGAGATACGCAGCTTGGCAACGTTCCTGTTATTGCCCTGTGCGAGAATGCCGCCGTTTTTCCTTGATGTCTTGTTGTTAAGAACATCGACATTCTTGACGTTGTACAAATAGATGCCTGACCCGGTTGAGGCCTGAGTTGATGGGTTGGGATCGCCATCTACCTCACAATTCATGATCCTGCTTGGTGCAAAGGTATCAGGCAGACCGATACCGGTGATGGCATGCCCTGGCGTATTAGTGACCTTGATGCCATCAATATCGAAACGCGTGGCCGAGCTGATATAAACAGTGTTAGCCGCGACAGAAACAGTATCCGCGCCACCGTCTATCAGAAGGGATTTCAGCGACCCGTTGTTAGAAACAACGATCATGTCTGCTGTGGTTCCTGGTTTTCGCTTCAGTTTTGCAAGGCCTTCCCAAGGGGAAGTCACCGTGACTGTTTCGAGTTGATACTCTTTCCCCGCCTCGAAAAGCACCTTGCGTCCAACTGTCGCGGCATAATCATTTGCAGCCTGAATAACCTGCTGATCAGTCATGCCTGTAGATCTAAACATTTCAACTGGCACAACTGAATTTATGACGTTGATGCTTGGGGTTAATGTATAACCGTCATCAGAGGCTAACTGGCTACGCAAAACAGCGTCACCTACGCTCAGCCAAGCACCCTTACCAATACCACCGGTTGATGATGGAGTAGAGCCAGAAGGCACTACCTTTCCTGAAGTTCCAAAATCTCCGTCCCAGCGATAATACTCACCACTAGCCTCATCTTTTAATGCCTGGTTCGGCAGATTGAGAGTTGCACCGCTCTGAAACGAATTAATCAGAATCCATCCATATCCCGCAATAGCTCTCTGATTCTGCTTTTCAATTCCATGCCATGTTAGACGTGGTACCCCAAGACGGTCAGGCCAGATTTCATTTTCAAGATCATTCTCCCTGTGATCAAGATTTTGGGCATTATCATACAAATCCTGTGCAGCAGCGGAACCGATCGGATTGCCGGTGTTATAAGTGGTCATTGGAGCCTCATAAATGAGAAAACCCGCCGAAGCGGGTTTATTTGGGGAAAATTGTTGTTATGCGACGTTGCCTGGATAAATAGCGCTGTCGTAGTCGTAAAAACTATCGCGGTATTCTTTTGCTGTTATCTGACATGTGCCGTCAGATTGCGGGGCGACTTCTGAAACGATGACGTTATAGCCGGTACTGGATGAATCACAGAAAATTAAACGGGGAGGTTCAATTGCAGGATCACCGATAATGATGTTGTCGAACTCAGCAAGGTGTGGAACAGACAGACCGTAATCCCCTGCTTTCGTCACCACCATGAGTCCGGAAGCTGTTCCATCCTGGTAACGCAGAATCGCCCGCGGATTTTCAAATGACCAGTCAGGAGGTTCGGTGACGGTGAATGTCGTCACATCGTCTACCGTGCTCATTGCCTCAACCAGTGATGAAATCGTCTTGCTGCCTGGTATATCATCGGTCAGCACAATGCGATCACCTACGTTGTAGCAGAGCGCATCGAGTTCAGTGGTGGTCGTAAACGTCAGGCGCTGTCGGCGATACTTCATCAAGCGCCGCATGCCAATCTGATAAGCACGGTTGCGGTCAAGTACGCCGTCGAGGGTATAGGCTTCGATTTTTACAGGGGTTGGATTGTCAGCAGTCCGGCACTGCACTGTTTCCTCTGCCCATGTCGTGCCATTGATGTATGTCACATCAACACCGTCATAATCATCTGCAGATGGGGCTACAAACGCAGTTTGAAGATCCTCCGTCATCTCCTGAGGGCTAATAATGCCCGTCCACGTTTTAACCCCCTCACGTGCAACAGACGCCAGTCCATCTGACAAAAGGAAATAGCTTTTCCCGGCATTAGCGACCTTCTGAAGCACTTCCAGTGCTGATGTGCTGTCAGTTGTCTCGAAGTCAAAAAACTCGTTACCAGGCGTCCACCACGTACTTTCCAGTTCGTTAATTGCGACGGTATCCATATTGAGCCCAAGAGACTCGCCAATATGGTAAAACGCACCAGAAATGCTGCGTGGCGCACTGGAGCCATATATTCTGGTTGCCACAACGTTAATACGGCGATCGGATTGCGCAGCCAGCTTACCGCCCGTTTCAACCGTAATACCCATCGTCGTTACGCCGGAATATGTTGTCGGGCGAGTCAGAATGCGGCCACGTAATGCCTGCCAGAACATATTGTCTCTTGAGTTATTTTGCCCCTGTTCGTTTGTTCTTCGACAACGCACCTCGACAAGCCCGGGCGCTCCCAATGTGATTCGCTCGGTAAACCCAAGCCCATTGATATTTTTCATATCATACGCCCCGGTTTTGCTCGACCACCCTGAACCGGAACCATACACGCGATACTGAATTTCCCACGTTACTGTGCGGTTCTTTTTGCTGCCGCTGTCCTTGTAACCGCAAATACCGTTCGGGAAGAAAAAGTTAACCTCAAACATATCGACGGTTTCATTTTCTGGGCAGGCCAGGAACGGGCCCATCCAGTTATCATTTTTGTTCAGGCCTGACGCGTCGAAGTCCAGAACGGTACGGGGCGAGAATCCAGGCCAGGTTAAATCGACCACACCACCAACAAGACGTTGTAGCGTCAGGCTTGTTCCATCGATCTCAGTGACTTTGTATTCGTATCCGGCATGAGACAGGGATAGCCTGATAAGCCCTTCAGGGATCCCAGTGAATGCCGTACCCGTTGCGCTTTCATAGGCCAGCGTGACGGATGCCGTAACTTCATCTGTTGTCGGCGTCGCATCAGCATGTGGGGTGTATGATGCGATATACAAATCGTAATCGACGCTGTTGTACCAGAGCGTCACCGGCATGCCGACATGTGGATTAATTTCTGCCAGCACATTACTGGTAATGCGACTGTGGGGGCCGTCATTCGTGACAACGAATGAATCCGGCACAATCAACTCAATGACCGACCCAACAACAATGGATGGAGGAAGGTCATTTGTTGCCGGATCACCATCANTAGTGCTCAGGCCATTAAATGTAATCGTCGCACCTGATACTGTCAGAGACGTAGCAACAACATCATCCGTATCCGGTGCAGTCTGAGCCATATCCAGCCCTGCCCCTGATGATGTGCCACCCACCTCAGTAGAGTTGAACCAGTTTTCGCTGCGGCGATCGCCTGCAACATTGGCTCCAGGCTGATAGACAGTGTCAGAGTAACCATTACCCAAAGAGCTTACTGGCGTAGACCCCACCCGCTTGTCGCCAGTACCAAAAGAGAAATTACCAACCCCGAGAGAAACGAACATTTCTACCGTCATTTTTGTCGGGTCACTGGCATCAAAGCGGGTCACCGGCTGCACCACATAATCGGGATAAATGCGGCGGCGGCCAAACAGCTCACGGATCGGATCCCCAAGTTTTGCCCTGTTAGCCTTTGCAGGATTTACGTCAAGGTTGTTACCAGTACCTGAGGAATAACCGCCTGGGTCAGCAGCGCCGGGGGCGAAGAACAGAGCATATGCAACAGAGGCTACTGATACAGCGACAGCTATCCATGCCAGCGCAACAGCACCGTGCGGAACTGGATAAATCCTGACATCACTAGCCGGGCTGATTGCGTAATCAAACCACGCTGCAGCTGGTATATTTTCTCCATCAACCTCTATGGCGATCGGGTGCTTCATGTCAGCACGATAACCTTCCACATTGCGCTTCAACCACTGATGAATGGTCATGGCACCGTGTTGATGGGTTTCCAGCGGTTCGCCCGGTAGCCGGGAGGGATAAATTCGAATTGTCACTGCCAAAACTCCACTTTGACAAAGCGGCGTACAAAGCGCGCCAGGGGAAGAAAGGTGACATTCATTCTCGGATTGCATTCAGCAACATGAAGCTGACCAGAGATATTCACGACAACAGCGACATGCGTCACGGTCGAGCCTGAGTAGCAGGCCACGCCAGCGCCCTCACAGGGGTCGCAGCGCCTGAGTGATAGCATCAGCTTGCGCGCTTCGCGATTCAGTCCGCCTTCATCTTTTGTCACCCCGGCGAAATCCGGCCATTCAGGCAAGCCGAGATCGCGCCTCACCTCATTAACGATGCCGAAACAGTCAAGTTCAGGGTAAGCGCGTCCGCCCTTCAGCCATTTGACTGAAAGGTATTTATCAGGATTAAACATGGAAGCTCCTTAGCTCATGTATCTCAGGCCAGGATAAAACGGGAGCGTGTATCGATAGCGAGGCCAGGCCGTATCCAGCACGTTCATGTATCCCGCAGTGATCTGCGCCGTAGCTCCCTTCCAGTAGCCGCTTTTGACGGTAAGAGTATACGGCGGCTCGGCTGGCAAACTCAGATCATCAGAGGTGTACTTTCGGTAAGTGATCGCAGCGCCATCAAGATTATCGAGAGCCTTCATAATGGCCGTAGATGCTTCACCATCGATATTGCTGACAGCAAACTGCAGATCCTGTGTCCCGTCACTGTTTCTCGCCGGGAGAGCAACGGCGATTGCGCTGGCGGTAAAGGTCAACACTTCACCGGTTTCAGTTGTCGCTGTTATATCGTCGTAGCCGTCGCAGAGATAAAGCACATCGTCGCCAATATTGATCTGCAATGTCTCGATGATGACCTCTTCTCCGCTGCTGGCATAAAGCCTGTTCAGTATGGTCATGATTCAGGCCACTCCCTGTTAAGCGCAATGTCGATAATGCTGCTGTTGATGATGTAGTCCGGGAACTGCGCCCAGCCGTCATCAAGAACAGGACGCTTCCACAGCTCAAGAGTCCCGGAAAACTGCCAGTAAATCGGGGCAACCAGAGTCGGCCCCTGATAAATGTCAGTAAACCGGCATTTGTAGAACTGCACACCCAGCGGCGTTTGCAGCTTCATGAAGAACCAGTCAACACCGTCGGTAATGGCTTCGCGATACCAGGCCTCAAACAACTGCGCCTGCGCATCAGTTTCCATAAACCACTGCACATTGGCCTGTGTCGGCGTCGAAATGTACGCCCGGCGCTGACGCGCGCGCCCGGTAGTCATCTCTGTTCGCTTTAACGGGCTGATGGGTTGAAACGCATAACCGTCCTGCAGCGGCATAGGCAGGTAATCATGAGGGTAATATTTTTCAGCCATCAGGTTGTCCTCCGTCCGCTATACATACCCCTCATTGCATTACCTACCTTACCGTTTCCCTTTACGATTTGATTGGCAACCTGATCCAGTGCGTCGCTGGTGGCCTGTTTCTGAGTTTGTGCCAGAGAGACATTCATCTGATCCGGGGATACCCCCTGCTGAATATTGAAGTTCTGTGTTATTGGTGCGTTCATCGTCATTGCCTGACTGTTGTCATTGCTGACGTTCTGCGCACCGGTACCAAAACCTGGCTTACTGAGCGTGGCATCCAGAGAACCACCATTGCGCAGTGCCTCAAGATTCGATACGCCGATCCGGTTGGTTGCAGCCTGGTCAAAAACATACTCACCTTTATGCACTATCCCAGCTGGCTGGTACTTTCCACCTGGCCCAGTAAAACCACCAGTTGCAAAACCAACATCAGCTACGGCAGCAATGTTGGAAACTATGCTCGCTGTCGCCGCAGCAACTGAGGCCATAGCGGCGATGTTGTACGGGAACGGGTTGGCGGCCGCCATCGCAATACCCTGCTGGATGGATACTAGCGACTGCGCAATAGCGAATGCCTTGCTGGCGGCGAACGCTGCTTTATAAATCCCGGACTGTTCGCCGAAGCCTGTCGCCAGAATCTGCAAACCGCTGTCAATCATGGTTTGCGTCGCGCTGGTGATGATTTCGTTTTTCTGTGATTCAATAACCTGGTTGGCTTGCGCCGCCTGCTGACGGATTGCTGTCATGCGCGCTTCGCCTTCCGTGGTGATTTGTGCAGCCTGGGCATATGCCGCTTCCTGCTCCTGCAACCACGTCTGTAACTGCTGTTGCGCCTGATCGAGCTGTATGTACTGCTGTTGCATACCGCCGAACGTGCCGGATAGCTGGCCTCCGGTCGGTGTAAGGTTACCGACGACGCTTTTTACAGACTGCGGAAGGGTGACAGGTGTGTTTTTGTAGATATCAGCGCGGGTTTTGTCGTATTCACCAGGTGCGAGTTTCCCGGTCGATTTTGCCTTTTCAAGCAAGTCCAGGCGCTCTTTCAGCAAATCGTTCTGCTGCTCATCCTTGTTTTTCACCTGCTCCTGCATTTTCCGGTAATCATCGAGCGTTTTTACCTGGTTACTCAGCGCTTCCTGCGCCTTATACGCCTGCAATATTTCGTCAGAACGAGCCAGAAGTGATTTCTGATCAGCCGTGAGCTGCGTTTTGGATTTCAGGTCGGCAATCTGCTGTTCGAACTTAATACGTGCCTGTGTAGCGCTGGTGAGCTTATCGCTCGCATCAAGTTGCGACTGCATAGCGGATGTCTGCTGGTTAATCTGATCAAGCAGTCGTGTCGCTGCATCTTCGCTATAGGCTTTACCCTTCGGTGCTGTCGGCGCTTTGGGGTCTTTGTACATCTCGTTAATACGGGCTGTGTTTTTGGTGTACTGTTCCGCACTGATGGCACCAGCGTCCAGAAACTTTTTCTGCTCCTGAATAGCTTTAGTGCGTTTATCGGCGTTGGTCAGATACTGCTTATTAACGAGATCGGCTTCCTGCTGTATTTTGATGCTCTTCTGCTCAGCCTGATTATGCTTTGTAATAGCGTCAGATAGCACATCCTCAGTGGTTATTTGTGCTTGAAGGGCGTCGCGCTTTTTAATTATCTCAGGGAGATTATATCCGCTTGAGTTAGCTTTGAAGCGGTTCCAGATCCCTCCTTCAGCTTGCATTTTTTGAGCTTCTGCAATGCTTTCATTCAGCGTGGAAAGCTTATCGGCGACAGTTTGTTCGCGCCCGATATTAAGCATGGCATCCCACGCGCCTTTAGCTGTTTTACCCAGACTATCCCAGGCTGACTCAAGCAGGCCGAGATTATTGTGAATATCAGTCGCTCTCTGCTGCATGGCATTTGCATAAGCATCTGTCGCAACGCGAGCGGCTTCCTGTTGATTCCCCTCATCCTGAAGGGCTTTAATCTGGTTGTAAGTTGCCAGAGTCAGGAAGTGATACTGGTCATTCAGCTTGGTGATTGCATCCAGCGGGTCAGCGGCGATTTTGTTGAAATCACCAACAAGTTGATCTGTCGCGATACCCGTGGCCTCACTCGTTTTGACAACGGCAGTGGTCACGCGCTCCAGTGAATCGCCAGCAACCTTACCGGATGAGACAAGTTGATTAAGAACAGATGCTGCAGCACCCGTGGTTGAATTTGCGGCCACTCCGGCGCGCGCGGCAATATCAGCCAGTTGCCCAGACGTTTTTCCGATGGTATTGCCAGTAATGATAAGAGACTTATTAAATGCGTCCTGCTCCTGGCTTCCATGGTAATACGCCAGGCCAAGAACACCTACAGCGGCGGCAGTCAGCGTAAATGGATTCACCAGCCCCATAACATATGTACCGACGCCTTTAATCGCCGGGCCGATACCGCCAAACATGTCTTTTAGCTGGCCGCCCTGCTGCATCAGAACCATGAACGGTGACTGACCAGTAGACAGACCGACAACAATATCTGTCATCTGAGCGGGGATCAGGCGCATCGCCCATGCAGTTTGCTTTGCAGACATGCCGGTCTTTTTCAGTTGATCTGAAAAACCACCAAGACGAGTGCGAGCCTCTTCAATTTTTTTCGAATAAACATCAAAGGTCTCATCGTCCAGAATTCCTTTGGACTTGAATTTCGCGAGCTGTTGTTGCTGTTTGTCCAGTTTGTTCAGCGCAGCGTTGACCGGATCTATTCTGTCGAGAAGGTCAGATAAAGCGGCTGATTCTTCTTCGGTCGCCTTAGTCACCTTCCCTGCGCTGGCTGCAGCTTTCTGCCCCCACTCAGTCAATCCACTGAGAGCACTGGTCAGGCTTTCAGCATTCTTCTCTGCGCCGGTGCTATCAATAATTATAGCGAGGCGGGATGTCTGTTCTGACATTGCGATCTCCGGGCATAAAAATACCCGGGCATGCCGGGTTTATTGTTTCTGCTTTCCGTTTTTTTTCTGTTCCTGCGCCCAGCGCTCACGCCATGCGTCATCGAGGGCAAATATCGCCGCGTCAAATTCATCACGATCAATAAGAATGGGCTTGGCAGAAAGAAAGCGCTCAATATCATGAAGTGAGATCGGCAGTGGAGCGCCAGCCATGCCGGCATAAAGCCGGGATCGGGAAATAACTGAGTAGGCGTTGAGGATTTCCCCTGTTACACCGTCAATTTCAGGTTCTGGCATTGGCGGGAGTTTTAATTTCTCCCTTCGCCACTTTGCCTTTTCTCCCCGCTCCCCGCTGAACTCACTCAACCACTTTTGCGCTTCGATTACTTTTTTACGGTTTCCTGCTTTTGCTGCTCTTTGCCCTGGGCGATGCTGGCGGCTTCAGCCAGTACCATCCAGTACAACTCAGGGTTTTGTTTGAGTAATGTGATACCGTTTTCTGGCGAGTACTCGATCGGGACTTCCTTACCGTCGATCAACTCTCCGACGCCCTCCCAACCTTTCAGCAAGTGGCGAGCGCAATTATCGATCAGCAGATCATCTACCGAGTCGATATCGCCAACACTGGCAAGGTCAAATTTATCAGTACCTACCTGATAGTTGACATCCAGTTTATCGATGTGACGGCGTACTAAAGCATTACGAGAACGGAACTGCGGCGTCTCACTACTGGCGACAAGCAGACGCAGCCTGAATTTCGCCTCCTCTTCCTCGGTGTAAGGTTTCTTACGTTTTTCGTCTCTCTTATACGGAAAAAACCAGCGTTCACCGCCAATATCGATGCGATGGGTAATAATTAACATAGGTGCTCCTGATATGAAAAAACCCGCTACGCTGACGTAGCGTAACGGGCTGGTGGTTTATGGTGCAGTAACAGTAATGGTTGAGATCGCAGTGAACGTGCGTACCTTCCCGGTGATTGTTGCACTGCCTTCAGCATGGCGCGTTACCTGGGCAGTTTTCTGCCCCGTTGACACCACGGACACGATGGCCGGATCAGAAGATACCCACTGCACCACATCAGTTGCACCGGCAGGAGTTAACGTTGCCGTCAGAATAGCGGTAGTTCCGACATTGCCGGATGAAGTGGCTGGCGCAACGCTGATTGCCGTTGCTGGTACCGTAACGGCACGCGTTACAGTCGGAGAAACATCGGCAGCAGTGATATCCAGCTGAACCTGAATAATGTCAGTGTTGCCTCCGTCCGGCCAGTCACCTGCAACCTGCACTTTAGGGAATGCAAACGTGTACTGCCCTTCGTCATTCGCCAGGGTGAAACTGAAAGGTACGGTTGCGCCAGTAAGCGTTTTGCTCCAGACCTCCCATGCAGCTTTAGACCAGGATAAGGTGATCGACCCTTTAGGCGTGAAAGTCGTTGGAATGTTGGCACCAGCGAACGGCGAACCGGTACCTATGCAGCGCTGTGTCTGCATATTGTTGTCGAACTGAATGTTGAAAGTGTCGATGCAGAAACCAGCGCCACCATCAACACCATTCAGGCTGATACCTGTGACCTCTTTGAACGAATAACGCAGTTCGCCAGCGTTATCGGTAGCGGTACCGACAATATAACTCGTATCGTCAGCCTTCGAATCCCAGTCCAGCCCGGCAAAGGTAATGGTGGAAGTGATATCGCCATCGTTCGGCACCTCCATCTTCCAAACGCTTACCTGCGCACCGCGGGAAATGGATGCAACACCGATATCAGATGCATAGGTAGCTAGAGAGAACGTGATGCGGTCGTTACCCATCGTCAGACTATCACTAACCCAGTCAGCACCAAAGCAGGATGCCAGGAACGCATCATGCTGCCCCCAGCGAAATTTTGTTCCCACATCACCGCCGACATCAACAGTTCCCAGCGTAGCACCCTGCGCCATGCGGGTGCCGCCGATTTCGTCGTTATCGTTGGTGTTCTGGGACGGTTTCACACCCCAGCTTGAACGTTTGAGAAGATTCCAGGCACCTGCAGGGGTAATTCCTGGTGTCGTCTCCCGGATAAAGGCCGAGAGTACCTTAGCGCCGCTCGACATGCGGTCACCTCCATCGAAGTTAAGCGCTACAGAGCGCGGTAAGGGATTTGAAGATTGAGCTGAGACCAGCCATCAGTTTCACCAGCAGGAACAGCAGATACGGCGAAATAACTGAGTTTCCCGTCATTCTGAAACTCAAAAAGCTCGCGAATTTTGTCTGCGGTCTGGGTGATAATAAGAGACCCTGAACCAGTGGGAACGAATAATTGAATAGCGATGATCCCTGAACGATGAACCACCGGGCCGTTACCGATTTCATTAGCCGCAGCCAGTCCAGGCAGATTACTCAATCTCGCCCAGATAGCTTTTCCTGAAGGGTCATAGGTTTTATCGTTTGGATAGCGCACATCACCAGGGGAAATAGCCGTCTGCGCCGTCATGCGAACAATGACAGCGGTTCGTATTTCTGTAAGAGTCATTTGTAGGCCTGCATCACACCGTGGAAAGAGACTGCATAGATACCTTCCGGTGCTTGCTGTGAATGGCCGTCCTCCAGCGATTCAGCATATGGAAGGTTATTCTGGATATAAATAACCGAATATGGTTTGCCTTGGGCAATTACGGCACTACCTTGTTGAAGGGTCTGGCCGCCAGCTTTATCAGTTGATGCTGAGGACGCATAATCAGGCGATCCCATAGTCACCCGGTTATTCGCCCTGAACCGTCCAGTATCCACGGGTGACCGCATCACAATTTCATTGAGTAACTGGAGAGAGATGAATCGCAATTTTTTCCCAACGTCTTCTTCAACCTGCTTAACGAAAAGCGATGGGTCGATACTCCAGGTCTTTGCCATTTCACACCCTCCGCAACTGAATGGAGTAAGCCGCACCAGCCGGGTCTGTTTCCACGGAAATCGCCTTGTATCGCTGTTGTTCACCAGTAACCAGGTCAGGTGCGGCGATGATGTGATCGACTTTCGGCTTATCGGTTACTTCATTCACCAGCGCCACCAGCTCGATATCGCCTTTAATGATATTCACGCCGTCGATACGCTCAACGCTGTAATCAGCCAGCACGCCGCGCCCGGTATATGTAACGGTAGTTTCGCCCCCGGTTTCAGTTACAGGATCCCATCCGGACTGGATAACGTAAGAACCGGTGAATGCGTTAACAGCGTCAGAAAGGTCATCATCGAACGCAGCGGCTATTTCTGCCTGAAGTTCATCACGAAGCCCCATGATGGACACCATTGGATTGCTGAAACTCAACAGTGACTACACCACGTAGTTTCCGCGTGTATATCTCACCATTTCGTTTAGCTTTGAGCGGGTGTGGGACGAATTCGATAATGCCCTTTAGCTCATTGGCATAAACGACATTGTTTATTTTGTTGTCGTTCATGAATACATCGCGGAGGCCACGTCCATCGCCAACGCAATGAATACGTGGATTGATTGGTTTGATGATGCTTATCACGCTACCCCCTCACCAGTCGTATCTGCGACTGATTAACTCCGTAAGGCTTCAACAGTGCCAGGGCGAACTGCAAATCAGGGTCGAGCAATGCGGTGCTATTGGTGGACAGTTCCGCGAATGACTTCGACACGCTGACACCTTTGGCCTCGACCGATTTACTGGTTACAACCCCAGAATCGGTTTTCTGCTGGTACAACTTCCCGGCGGCCGCCACCGAGGCGGCATATGCGCCAGCCTCTTTGACATCTTCGGGAATATTGTCGGGGCAGACGCGCAGGTTTAACCCGTTCAGCCAGGCGTTCGCCATTTTGACGGATTTTTCTTTCTTACTGGCGTCTGTCCAGTCAGCGCCGAGGATCCGATCAACATCCGATACAGTGNCATGAATCACTCCTCGATGCGCCAGCCTGCCGCCTTCCAGTTTTCAACTTCGTCAGGATGAACATCAGCGGATGTTGGTGCGCCGGGGAATGCAGGGTATTCCGTGAACATAGCCACCAACTCAACCTGTTCCTGCTGCTGTTCCTGCTGCTGTTCCTGCTGCTGTTCCTGCTGGGCAGGATTTTGTTGATCACTATTCAGCGTGGCAAGTTTTTCCGCCTCACGCTGTGCGCGCTGCTCTTTGGTCAGTCCGGCCATAAGCCCTCCAAAAGGAAAAGGGGCCGAAGCCCCTTAGTGAATGGTTGTGTTAGCCCAGCAGCATGACAGCATGAGCTGGCTTAATTTCTTTCACACCCCACGCCAGGCCAACTTCATAACGCACCTGACGGTACTGACGGTACAGCGCGATCTGGAAGGTGATGCCTGATACCGGGTCGGTAACGTTCATCACATCATCAGCAGTATCGCCGCCTTCAGGCATTGCCGGAGTACGTGAAGCCAGGAGGAACGCGTTACGATCGAATGCCATGTTGGCGGTAAAACCGCTGATAACGGTAATAGCCACATTGTCGGCCAAATCCTGACGCAGGCCAGGTGCGGACAGGGTGATCGTGGTCGCGGAGGAAGCCGCAACAACATACTTATTATTGTCGCCTACAAAAGTCACCACCTGACCAGCCGCGATAGCGCCAGTGCCGGTATCGATGGCAATAATGATATCTCCCTCCTGCTTCGCACCGTTTACCAGGTAACCAGCAGCGGAAGAAGTAGGCGCGCGCTTCACGCCAGCAGAACTGTGAATGTTGAAGCCTTGCAGGCGGCCAAGCACACCTTCGCGCAGGAGTTGCTCAGTTCCGGCTTCATTGACTTTGAACAGAACGGATTGCTTACCGCGCATGTTCGCAATGGCGTCAGAGTCGAGAACCATCTGCAGGTTAGTTGTTGGCGAACCATTTTGTTCCAGAACTTTTCGCGCATTCGCTGCGTCGGAAAGATCATCTTTGATACCAAACGGCGCGGTACCAGCAGTACCGATAGCACGAGAGGTGCCGTAGTAAAGCGCACCCAAATCGGAATCAACTTCGTTAGACAGTGCGCGGAATGCCTGGGTGAACTGGTCGGCGAGGATGGTGTTGTAGGTACCAGCCGGGCCAAGTGCCAGTTGTTCTTCACCATTCCATTTGACCGGAGCCATTTTTGATTTGGTGATTTTGACATCAACGGTGCCGATCGTCTGGTCGCCGTCATTCGGTGCTGTAGCCCCCGGTGTAATATCGACAGTGGTTGCTGCGGGTGCAACAGGGGCAGTAACTGTCTGCCCCTTCGCAGCTGCATCTGCTTTGGTATTACGTGCGACAGCGGGGATAAAGCCCACCTGCTCACGTGAAACAATATCCAGAGCGGTATAGATAGTCGGGATCAACCCGGTCAAAGTGTTCGACATGATTCATTATTCCTTAGAGATAGATTTGGGTTGGTTGAGCTATCCAGCTCTGGCACCAGCTCCCATCCGGAAGCTGGCAAAGTGGTTAATCAACGACAGTAATGCCGTCTTTAAGTGCTGTTTGTTTGCCGGCCATATCCAGCGAATCAAACGCAGTTCGTTTCATGGTTTTCTGGCCAGCCTGNTGCTGTGTGGTACGAGAGTCACCGCCACTATTGCCGCTGGCCTTAAGGATGTGGTCTTTCTGCGGGTAATTTTCGACGAGGAACTCAAGCGCCTCATCGAAACCAGCGGTTTCACCAGGTTTGGAACGGGAGTAGATTTTGTTGCCTGAGCCGTCATAGGCGACAACCTTGCCATCTTCGACCTTAAATGACTGACCGAAGCGCGCCTGAAGCATGTCGGACGGAATGGCAATCTTGTCGGCGATAAATTTCGAGCCGGAGAAATTTCCGCCAATCATGGCGTCGTAGAGCTGGCCTTCCAGTTTCTGGCTTTTACCGTTGGCTTCTTCCAGCTGAGCCTGGAAGGATTTGGTGATATCAGCCCTCACTTGGTCAACCGCGCCAGCGTCGATTAATTTTTTCTGGTCGATTTTGGTCATCATTTCCAGCGCTTCGAGTGCTTTAGCCGGGTCGGTGATGCCGGAGAATTTCGCCAGATTTGTTTCAGCAGATTCTTTAGCCAAACGATGGGATTTGGCCTCTCCATTCAGCTCAGTAATTTTGCCAATCGCCTGGGCAGCATCAAAGCCGATCTCTTTTCCGTCGTCATGCACGTAAACCGGCAGGCCGTTAGCGTCTACTTCTGCGTAATGTTTGCCGTTTACTTCTACCGTCTTCAGTTTCATGTTGTTACCTTTTTACTGGCCATCCGACCGTTGCACCGCTCACCATCCGGATTGCGGCAATAAAAAAGGCCGCCCTGAGGCAGCCTGTAGTAAGTTTCAGATAATAAAAAAGGTCGCGCTATGGCGACCTGTTTGCAATAAATGGATATCTACCCGAACAGCCGATGGATGCTCTCATAAGCAGCAACAGCATCATCAAGCCCCTTTGATTTTAGGTATTCGATAATCAGATCATCAGCCTCGCCACGCTGCACCTCTGGCTGAAACACCCCATTCGCGATTTCCCACATTCTGGCTGTAAATTCTTCGTCTGTCATGATGACTCCGAGGTTTTAACCACATTAAGGAAGATTATCACAAACCAGCCCCTCTGAATGCCTGCGCGTCACGTTCACGCAACTGATCCAGCGTTAGCCATTCACCTCTGTCGGTGTAGAATTCATCCGGCGACATGCCACCATCACGAATAAGCCGCGCACGCTTCTCACCAACGATCTGCTTCTGGCGGTCGAACGACTGGCGGGAGAACCATTCCTGATAGTTGGTATCACCAGCCACCTGTCCATCCATGCTGGCACGTTCCGCTGGTGGGATATCCCGGACATCGATACCTAACTCTTTCGCCGATTTCAGGATAAAGGTTTCGGTGCAGCGACAACAGAAGTGAATACGCCCCGGCCCCTGCAAATACGGAACCTTATGCCCTATCGGCTTGTTATCCAGCGTGTACTTCAGGCGGTCGCGAATCCTGCACATCTGCGTCGTTCTGTTGTCCAGGGTAGAAAGCCACTGTTTGCCCTTCATCAGGTCGTCATTGGCATCAGCAAAGCTGTTACGTGCCGTTGCTGCAAGATGACCCACCGCCGTTTTCGCGATACTGGCAGCATTGGCGCGACTCATCTGTAACGCGCCGTCCTGATAACCCCGGTTAGCGTGGCCGCGAACCTTACGCGCTATCTGCTCAGTGGTATCGCCAAGCAAAAATCCCTGTCGTACGGTATTGCTGATGCGTTTAATGCGATCAGCTTCAAGAGTAGACGCCCACTCACTCAGTAAGTGTCCCTGAAACGGCTGCGCCATCGCCGCGGCATATACCGCATCAGGGGAAATACCCACCAGCGGATGAACGCCAGTCACGAATTCCGGCAGTAAAGAATCAAACAGACTCAGCTGATATCCCGCCTCATGCTGAGCCAGCGTATTCAGTTCCCCGGAAAGGCTGCTAAACATGCCATTTACCGCAATGCGGTTGGTATCCCGCACACTCGCCAGAAGCGCTTCAAGCCTGGTAACCGTGAAGCTGTTCGGATCCAGCGTATCCATTGCCACCAGCAGGCGCGCGGTTAGCTCTGCGTCGCTGTCGTTGAGCAGTTTAACCATCCGGTTAGCAACGCCGGTGCTGTACCGGCTTATCCAGATAGCATGGGCTATGTACTCATCGCTGAGCCGTTCATTGACCGTTGCCATTATTGTTGCCTGTCAGCGTTACTGATGGATTGTTCAGCTCGTCGATAACAACTTCAGTATCAGCATCAGGGTCGATGAATTTCAGCGCCTGAAGAGCCCGGACTGCATCGACCTGACGAATATCACCACCTTGCCGCAACGACTGAACAGCCAGGGCAGCAGTGGAGTCAAACGTCTGAGAGGAAACCTCCAGCTCTGTACGCACATCAACATTCCCACCGTCGCTTTCACCAATCCACTCAGCCATGATTTGCAGAATGTTATCGAGCGCATCTTCCAGAGAGCTCGCCATCGTGTAGAGCGGTGAGTTTTCCTGCATGCGCTCTTCGTTGGTCTGATCGACGGATTTCGTCGAAGTATTCTCCGCACGTAACAGCTTCGCGCCAGCCTGGCGCATCTGATTTTCCAGATCATCAAGGGATATTTTACCGGAACCAATAGCTGACCCAGTGTGCTCGACATACTCAACCCCCTGTTGCTCCCGATCACCGAAACTCATCGCACAGGATGAGCCGATAGTCAGTGACTCACCTTCACCAAGACCATAGACAACCAGCAGCGGCACGCGAGCAACGTGAAGAATGTTGTCCTGCTCACTCTGGCTCTGCCAGTGCTTGATATTCAGCAATGCCAGATTGAGAAGTGGAGGAGAACCACGCATAAACCCGGTTCGCTTCGTATAGAGCGTTACCAGAGGAATATCACTACGGCTCGTTCCCCACTCTTCATGAATAGCCCACGATGCGCTGCCATCATTACCTGTATTACGACGGTAGATTTCTACCTTGCCAGGCATAATGTGGCGAATTTGCTCGATTTTGGTTTGCCCGAAGTCATCGCCATCAACAACGATAACCTCTTTCACGCGTAAATCAGTGAGAATAACCTTCCCACCGGAAACCTTAGATTTCCAGCCGATCACCTGCCGCGGGTTGAGCATCGTCACGTATGGGCGACTACCAGAGGCCTGCTCATCAGCACGCGTCTTAACAGTTTCAGGATCTGTNCGGGGATAATCAACCAGCGCATGAGCAAGNCCATACTGGAACGCGATAGAGAAGAATTGCTGCGCCCATACNTCAAGGCGATCACCTTCCATATCTATGTNTTCAGCCAGTTCTTTAATCTTGTCCGGTGTTTCCTGACTCAATACCGTCGGCTCAGCGAAAACGCGACCGATATTCTGCTTAATGCTCTCTTCATAAGATGGGAGCAACGTCGCAACGGAAAGGCGCTGCTTATATCCTTCGGGATCTTCGTTAGGCCATTTTGGGAGATATATTTTACCCTGCCGGCGCATTTCCAGTGTGCCGCCCATCAGCGCATCGTTAATGTCCCACGCCTCAACCATGTCGTTATAGTCGAGATTGGGTGTCGAAATATCAGGCATGGTTTACATCCGAAGTTTGGAGACTTTGCCGACTTTCTTCGGCGGTGAGTGCAGGACGGCGTAACGCGTTCCATCCCAGTCATGGTCTTCCTGCTGCGTATCAACGTCATCAGGATTTTTGCTGTCTCGGACAAGTACCGGGATGCGGCTAATCCAGCCACGGCAGTAATCAAAAACATAAAATGCTGGTTTCTCAGGCATCCTGGATTCCAGTTTTTTGCCCTCAACAACCGCTTCCAGCATATCGGCGAATAACGCAGCTCCGTTAACGCGAGAGCCGGGCTTTTTGTTTGCCTCAACCCATTCAACACCCTGTGCTTCCATTTTCTGAGAGATTGAAAGTTCATCGTCACCAGTGTTGTAGATCGCACCATCTGCCGGACCAGGAATAACTTTTTTGCAGATGCCAGGCATAATGTTGATCTGCCCCTGAGTGACACCGTCGAGTTTTATCTCATCCGGTTCGTCAACTTCCTGGCCGGTTAATCGCTTATCAATCCATGCCACGCCTTTTGCGACGTTGGTCGATGACATGTTCAGTCCTTTGTTCAGCTCATCAGGCGGGCAGCCATACCATTCACCAATCAGAATCAGGGAGCCTGCCGGCGGACAAAACTGACGCCCATCAGGCAATGTTGCGGCCGAGCCGTCTGTACGAGCCCACCAGAGGTTAGAGAATGGTTTTGACTCGCCCCAGTCGTGGGATCGGTCAACCGTCCAGCTATCAGGAATGTGGAACGGCTTAATAACGTGGAGCGATTCATTCCACAGATGGTCAAAGCGCCCGCCACTGGTGACATCCCATGAGCCCTCTACCCACGCTTTGCGCCGGTTCGGGTCTTTGATAGACATCAGCGTCGCAATATATTGCGGATCCAGATAGGGGTTTTCTTTGAACGAGCCATGAATTGCAACACGGGTAAGTGTGATCTCTTCTTCCCGTTCGGTCTGCGGATTGAATACTAATTGTTTATGACGCTGTACAGTTCCGCGCGGTGCCGGTTCGATAAATCGCTTTTTTACCCACGTGTGACCAATACCGAACGGGTTTGTTGTGCTAAATACTTCGAGTGGGATCGGCCTTAACAATGAACCATCTTTTCGCGGGTAATTTTCAGGCCGGAAAGATGAACGACGACACGAAAACATTGCTTCATAGAAATCTGAATTCGGTTGTTTGGTCAGCTCGTTAAACCCGATAAACGGGAACTCCTGCCCGTGGAAGTTCCAGTAATCATCACCCTCGCTTCCAAATCTGAACAGTAGTTCTTCGCCGGTAGGCCACACCCATCGCAATTCGCTCGCGGAGCGAAGAAAATTTGCCCCATCCCCAAACAGGTTATACATACGCTTAGACTGCGTGATGATATCTGCCAGGTTCTTATATTCAGTATCAAAAATGACGCCGCGCCAGAATGAACCATAACCAACACCGACATTACGGCGAAAGCGAGCCAACTGTGCAGCGGTTTTTCCTGGGCCACGCGTTCCCTCGTAGAGGATCTCATTACACGGACAGCTCAGCGAAAGTGATTGTGATCCGGGTAGAGGCTTCCATACAGCCTTGTAATTCATCCACCAAGAACCTCATTTTGTTGTTTCTGCGCAGCAGCTTCCCATTCGTCAACGTTGTCACAGGACGGTACAGGCATAACGTTGTGAGTCGCTATAACGTTTTGTTCAACCTTCTGCTTGTTGGTATAAACATCACCAACCTCTTTCGCAGCCTGTTCGAGAAGCTGGGCCGTCATGCCGATGTTTTTCATGTTCTCTGCGGTCACAGACATTCGCTGCAATACGCGGAGTCGATAGGCTTTATTGGCAATCGGGATTTCTGCGATTTCCGTCTGGAAGCGTTCGCGGGTTTCGTTGAACATCTCCACCCATTTTTTCGCCAACCCTTTGCCGTTCGCTTTTGTTGGATCGTGTGATTCAACCTGCTGACGAGGAATAGTGATGCCGAATTCTTTTTTGACGGACTCCACCACCTGAGAAGGGGTATCGAAGCAGGCTAACGACTGAACGATGAAGGCCTTTACTTCGCCTTTTAATGTCGCCATAGCTTACCTGCCTGTCATAATCAGTCATAAAATCAAGCCAGTTTCAGCATGCATGTCCCGCATGCTCTGGCGATGTTAAGTTTTGCCACCTCTGCAGGTTGATTGGCTGCGTCCACCAGTTCTTGCACTTCAGTGCTCGCCCCGTATCTACGCACAACACCGACAAATTCTTCGACGTCGTGGCCGCGCAATGTGAGAACTGGCTGCCCGGTCTCTTTGTTGAACTTAGGTGCGCCGAAATCATCGGTGGCCTGGGCAATGTGGTAAAGCTCATGCTCTACCAGGGCGCAGAATTCAAGGTCGCTGCATTGTGAGCAGTAGTCGGCTGCCAGCGTGATGATGAACTTCGGGATGCGCCCGAACCATTCATACATCTGCTGTTCCATTCTGGCTTTCTGCCAACCACCTGCGCGGAGCATTACCTGTTCGGCCTGTCCGAGAACGTAGCGCCCTTTCTTCGCGAATGAGTCAGAAGCCCACATAAAACACAAATCAGCTTCCATTAAATGGGCGTGGTCTGGGTTATGGATGCTTCCGCTATCGCTGAGGATTTGATGGCTTATCCAGTCATGCACTTCATTGGCGGGAATCAATCTGGTGTAGGGCTGCCAGTTATCAGGGCCAATGAAATTAACTGGTGGAAGTGGCCTGCGCTCGTCTTCGTTCACCATGAGTTAATCCTGTTTTATATACGGCAAAAATGCCGAAAACATTCTGTCGAGCAGATAGCAGTAGGTTTCGTTTGCGTCTTCCGGATTGGTCGTTACGCCCACATCAGAGCAGACGTAAAAACATACGTGAGCGCATTCGTGAACGAGAGTTGATATCTGCTGATCGAATACTCCAATCAGGTAAACTCGCTCTCCCGTATCAGTGTTTTCATAGTTGCTTGCAANCCCAANATTGAATGGCNTCTCATCCCCGCTNCCNCCAAGGAATTTATCAGCGTGCTGAAACTGTTCTCTGGTTGTTGCGAGGTAGACATGCGCACTTTGAAACAGCGGAATGGTGAATGCCGGAAGTCTGTGCCATTTGGCTTTTGCCATCTGTTGCTCCGTCATTATNCGTTGCAGGGGTTATTTTTGATTTATCCGCTCAGGGGGATATCCATTATCAAGCCCACCNGCAGGTGAGCTTTGGAATGGAAAGCCGTTGTGAAAGNGGCTCTCAAAAACCACANATNTGTGGTTATGCGGCCANGCGGTGCTGCTCTTCGATAAGTGGCTGNCGNTGNTTACGCTCGAACATGCCGCGCAGCACTTCTTTNCGTTGTTCGAAGTCCCACCCCATGCTGATGAATACCGTGTTGGCGCGCTGTAGCTCGGTGATGCAGTGAATTTGTTCCGGCGTCAGGTAATCGCGGATCGGCTCTTTCTTCCCGATTTCGTGATGCACNCGGAACTTGGCCGCCGTCATGCCCAGCGCCAGCCGGTTAATCAGGTCAGCTTCGTTGCTGAAGTGATGCGGGGCGATNTGCTTACCCTGCGCCTCACNCTCATGCTTGATGGCNTCGGTCATNGGNTTGTANTCCAGNCGCGCNGAGTTGCGNTCCATCTTCTTNTTCGCCAGCGCNCTGCGCATAGTGAAGAATTCATATACCAAGCGCTTTTTGAATTCACGCACAACTTCATTGTTTCGCATGTAGGTGATCAACAGCGTGGTTTGCTGTTCGTTTAGCAGTGCTATTTCCTGCTTCTGCATGCCTCCATCGGTTTGAAAGGGTCGCATTTCAAATTCCACCCTTCCGAACTCTTCGAGGTCGCTTTTGTACTTCCTGATGAGTTGAATCACTGGCTTGTGATCCTTCATGACACCACTGGCGGTCATTATGCTCGTAACGAGATACCGTCTTCCCGTTCTGGTTCATCACGTAGGCGACCTCGCCAGGTTTCAGGAATACATTTTTGTCCATTCCCGATACCGCGATGCTCTGCTGCCCCGGATTGAACCCTACACTCAACCCGCAATGAATCTCTTCACCGCCACCTGGCGACATTACTTTTACTGTTAACATGCTTCTTCTCCTGCTTCTTCTGGGAATAAAAAAGCCCGACCGAAGTCAGGCTCTGTTATTTGGGTGACGAATCACTTCAGACATTGGGTAGTGATGTATTCCTGAAGCGTTCTTAATGCTGTTTGGTCGCTGAGGATTCCGGATCGGATACCGAGAACGTTTCGTCCAGCAACATCAGAGAGTTCGACGGTGGCATCATTGCCCACGCGGGAGGCGCTGGCGGTTTCGGTTGAGGCTGGCACTGGACACCTGCCTTTGACGAGCACCCGACCACCATTATCAAGCTTGCGCTGCAGAGCATCATTTTCAGCTTTTGCATCGGCTAATTCCTTCGTGTATTTTGCATCCAGTGCAGCAACATCGCGCTGCCGGGTTGTCATATCAGTGATAGTTGCGTTGGCCAGACTGAGTTTCTCAGTGGCCTTATCGCGCTGGTCTTTATAGGTGATGGCGTTATCGCGGTAGTGGTTCACGAGGAGCGCCAGCACGCCGATTAACACCAGCACCAGCAGCTGTAACCAGTAATGCTTAACCAGCGCGCCAATCATGACAGGAACAGAGCCCGCTCTGCCTCCCGGCGACGGGTCAGCCCGTTCAGGACTTTGCCACCAGCTTTATTCCAGCGCAGGAACTCATCGGATGCACCAGCGTAATCACCAGCGTTAAGTTTACGCAGCAGCGTCGATGTCGAAAGAGAGCGAGCGCCGAGGTTGTACGTAAACGACACCAGCGCATCGAACTGGCCCTGAGTCAGTCCAACTTTGACCAGGCGCGAGACGTCATTTTCGTAACTGACCAGCCCGGTCTTCAGGAGGCGATCTGCCTCTTCCTGCTTGATGACCATACCAGCGCGGATCTGCTTTCCATCAACAGGCTGAGTCCAGCCATANCCGATCGTCCACACNCCGACGCTGTCCTGATACGCAGTAAGCTTGCAGCCTTCGAACTCNTTGATCAGAGCAATACCTTTATCACTGGTTTGCATCACCGCCTCCAAAGCGAGAATTAAACACCCGTGCAGCCATAACCTTCACCTGCTCTACGCCAACAAAACCGAGTGCGCCACCTATAGCAATCGACAGGGACTGCGGAAGGTTGAAGTAATCAAGAGCTGACACAGCAGTAAGGGTCAGAGCCCCGCAGATTGCCCCCTCAAGTAGCATTTTCTTCCATCCGCCACCGCCGTAAGCGATTCGTAATGCGGCCATGGCAACCGATAGCAAGACGGCACCCATCGGCGTTTCGCCACGCCACCAGCTGTGGAGTAGTTCGATAAACTCCGTCCAGGAGTGGGGATCGTTATGCATTTTCATAGTCTCTAACCTCCGGCTTAAAAGCGGGGGCTGTGTGTTTAAAAGGGGTCAGGCCCTCGGGACGATTTAACAAGAAGGCATGTCGAGGATGGTTCCCGGAGCCTGAAATAAAAAAGCCCGCGACAGGCGGGCAATATGGGGGTAAGGCAATGTCGGCTCTATGGCCGAAGGGTCCCAGGTAGTGGGTTTGGTTTGTGGTGGCCGGTGCTGAACTCCGGCTTTACGGGCGTTGCCCGCCAAACGACTGACCCTATCGAGTCCCACTGTGCGCATCAGCCTGCGCATTCACCACAACGGAAAGAGCGCTGGTAATCTGTAGCGGGTGGTTAGTCGCGCGCGCCGACGTGACGCGCGGCCCATTCCAGCATGGTCAGCGCTTTTTCCTGTTGTGCAGAAATGAAAAAGCCACCGGCGTTAACCAGTGGCTCTAAATTATTGGTGATGGCTCAAGTCGCGTTTTTGCTGTCGCCACACAATTCAGCTTTTGGGCTTTCGATGTCCCCGATTCATGAGCGCTGTCATCTTGCACTTCATCACCTCAACGAAGGCATTAACCCATCGTTAGAATCGAGATTAACCAAAAATCGCCACTTTGTAAATAGATTTCCTACAGAAAGTTAATCCTGTAGGAAATATTTCTCATTGCGTAACTTTTTTGAGCATGCTGTTGGCATATTCCTCCTGCTTGAGGCACTCGCCAACCAGGCTTTCGAAGAAGTCTTTGTAGGATCGGCGCCATGTCGTCTCCGGTATTTCGATAACGTTTTCACTAATGAATTTGCGGACGCTTTCTGGAAGCAGACGCGAATAACCACGACCATTGCAGCGTGAACATGTTTTGTTGGCCGGTACGCCACCTTGCTGACGTGTCTTCTCTTCGTCCAGTACGACACCCTTCCCATTGCAGCGGCATGCGTTGCTGACCACGCCCTTCCCTTTGCATTTTTGGCAAAGAACATTCACCGTCTCCCGTTTCTCTTTCAGGTGTGGTCTTCCAATGTGCTTCATGGTCATGACCTCTGCTTCAACGAAGCGATCACCATTGCAGCAGTCGCACGTGCGGGTGCTGGCAGCGCTGCGGGAGTAGTCCTCGAAGGCAAAGGTTGCGAGCAGTTGCATGACCTTCGGCTTAACATCAGATTCAAGTTTGCGTAGGGCGGCCACCTTGTCGCAGTTCTTCAGCGCGTACTGAGTAAGCAGATCAACCGCCTTATCACGGTCAAGGGAACTTATACCCATTTTCCCCAGGAAAGCGGTGTATCCCATCGATGCTCGTTCCTGAGTCATCCCCATGGCTGCCATTACGTCCGTACCAGTCAGAGAGTCAGACGCAGTAGCGCGAGGAGAATCACTGATCATGGTTGATTTTGCGAAGTGGAACTTCAGCGTGTTCTCAAGGTTCATTATGCGGCTTCCTTATGTGGCTGGTTGTTTTTGGTCTGGCTGTGCTTTGCTACTGGCGGCATGCTGGCGCGCTTAACGCTATCTGCCTGGTACCGGATGATCTGGTCACGAGTCATTCGTCCACCCTCTCGTTCTGCCAGAGAGGAAGTGGAGACTTATCCCCGGCGCGGCGTATGCGGGACTTGGCGTTCTTTTCAATCTGAATGAGCTTTTCGATGTTCTGGCGGCGCTGCTTTTCCTCGCGGCGAAGATACTTAACGCTTTCCCAGTAGCGAGACTCCTGGTCGCAAAGTGTCATCAGGTAGTCGAATGGATCGATTAGCGTTTCGCATTTCCGACAGCGTAGCGTCCGTTCTTTTCCGTTAATCGATACAGCCGAGTGCAGACACATGACCTTTTGGCCTTCACGCTGAATGACCAGCCCATCCTGCAGGTCGTTATTCTTTGACGGGAAAGCGACAACCTTGCCCAGTTCAATTTCGGTTTCTGTGCTCATGCGGCCTCCTGCTGTTTCAGTGCTTTGAGCTTGGCGCGGTACTCATCGCGGATCCGGATGAAATCTTCCCGGCGGTAGTTGGTCATTTCGTGGGGGCCATTGAGCCAGTCGACGTAATCCTGCCCGTAACGAGCGACCAGGCCCGCTTCGTATTGCTGCGCGACCGTCGCCTCTTTGGCGGTGTACTTGCCGGCCCCGGCATTACAGGATTTGCACTGCTTATGGGCGTTGCGCTCTTCAAAGCGCAGTTCAGGGTTAGCGCCGACCGTTTTGAAGTGGCCGCAGTCCCACTGGCCGCCATGAAGATCAGGCGGGTTGGTCTCGCCGCAGCTGATGCATGGCAAACCAGCATCACGCGCACGGATGTAGGCGTTGAATGCCTGCTGAGCCTGCGCTTTGTAGTATCCTGCTGGGCGTAGCTCTGCCAGCCTCTCCTTGCGGCGTTTGCGCCCGGCCTTCTCTGCCTCCTTCTGCTCCTTAATTCGCTTAGCGGCGGCTTTAACCTTCTCCTTTTCGCGTTCTTCCATCGCGAGGATTGCGCCGTGCTCCGGACAGCACCAGCGGATCCGGATGTCGTGGAATTTCGGCACGAAGTATTCACCGCATACTTTGCACTTACGGCGGGATGGCTTACGCACGTTTCCTCCTCGCCGCGAGACGCAGCCATTTCTGATCCACCAGGCGGGCTGTGTAGTCTTTCAGTGTCGGGATGTCGGACGGCTTAACCGCGGGCTTGCGCTGGCGGCGCGCCGGAACGCGGAAGATTTCATTGGTGATAACGCGGGAAAGTGGAGTAGACATCAGGCCTCCTGCTTATCGCGCAACTGCTGGTATTCACAGCTCTGCGGAATGGTCAGGTGACAGCCGATGTTCATCGCCCAGGCTTCGACTTTGCACAGGAAGATGTACATCTCGCCGGTTTCCAGCTCGGACGTATGGCGGAGGGATTGCACGGTGGTGACCTCGCCGGACACGACATCTACCCGGTCTTTGCTTTCATATCCGAGATAGGTGTGCTTCATCGCGTCTTTGACCCACTCAGGCGTAGCGAAGGCCTTACCGCGGGCGATGAGGTAGTCGCTGATTTCCGTGTACCACATGTGGCTGAGCGCGTTCTGAGACAGGCTGCGCTTCTCGCGCCACGGCTTCACCTGCAGGCGGAAGCATTGCCCTGCATCCAGCAATGGCTGAATCTGCTGGCCGATGGCCGCGAAGTTACCGCGATGGAGTTTGATGCCGTCTACTGGCAGAGTCATACGGCCTCCTTAACGGAAACCGCAACATGCAGAAAATCGCAGGTGCCGTTAAGCATCTGTGACAAGGTGAGGAGTTCAGATTGTGGTCGCATTTAAGTCCCCTTAAATGCGCAGAAGTCACCAATGGGTGTTCAGGCCATCAGCAAAGAAAGTATGGACGGTTGATTCAACAAAATCAACTGAAGAGAAAGGCCTCCGAAGAGGCCTGTTTGTTATGCGTCGAATGGGTTAGGCATCATCCACCCCTGGCTTTTTGAAGTTAGCTTCAATGGACCAACCCAGGCGCTTTAACCAATCAGCCAGTTTTAGCGCCGCTTCTTCCGGAGATTTCTGCCCAGGGAAATCAGTGATGATGATGCTGGCTTGATGATTACCAAAACCATCTCTGTTTATCACCATTCCCTGCTCAAGCACTGTCTGCTGGTTGCTGTGCTTAACGTAGTAACGAGCCTCGGAGTTTCCAGTGCTACGCTCTTTGACGTAAGAGACAAGCTCCACCTCAGTTGTGATGGTCTTACCGCGCTCCGCCTCAAGACGCTGAACTCGCTTAGCGAAATCGTTCATTCAGCCTCCTGCTGCGGTGCTGCTGCGAGCATGGCCACATACGCACATTCCATCGGCCCCGGCGCAGGCCTGTCATGAATCTGTATTTGGTTGCGCTCGTAATGTGCTGAGATTCCAGACTGGAGCATTTCCGCTGTCGGCTCAGCAGGTACTATCACCCAACCATCCGGAATCACCGGAGAGTTGCCGCTCACGGCCTCCTGGAAGCGTTCAAGCTCCACGTACTCCTGACATGACCACCCGCCATCAATAAAATCGCGAGCTTCAACAGCATCGAAAGTGAACGATGTTTCACCGCCGGTTGGCGAGGTTAGGCCGTACAGGTCTGCTACCGGCTTAAACTGTGTGGCTGGAATATTTTCCGGAATATTTTGCGGTTCGTTTTGTGGTAGATCGGCACCCTGAAGCATGGCTGCGCGATAGGCGTTCCAGCCGACAGCTTTTCCGTGTTCAAACGCGCTGTCAAAGTCATCATCCATTTCCATCGCAGCGGGCACAGATACCGGTGCTGGCGGGGCGGTGTATACGGGAAATGCAGGTGAACCATCGCAGGACTTGTCACCAGGCTTGGCCTCAACAACGTATTCCTCACAGCCATCAGGAGCGCGGAACCCTTGATGCCAGGTGAGATAGCACACAGGCTCCGCTTCGAACGATACCAGCGCGATAGCAAGCAGCTCGTTATCCATCGCTAATCCATCAGCGTCCGGGTCTCTGCTGATGCGATATTTATTTATTGCCGTCACCTGGTGAATGCGGGCGATTAACTGCTCTTTGGTGAATTCTCTGGTAATAGTGCTCATGGACTTTCCTTCAGCCATCTCTTCATCGGTTTCCCATAAAACGCGCGCCTGACCCTCACAGACCTGAATGACACCGCCACGACCGCAGGAGTTGCACTTAACGGCATCGTCATCCCACAAGCCAGTTTCATTTCCGCGAACGGTTTTTACTGTGTGTGATTTATTGCCGCAACGACATTTGTTGAGCCAGTTAATGGTAATTGTGCTCATGGGCGAATCTCCGTCCTGCCACCAAGTAAGCAGCGCGCAGAGCTGCGCATGAAGTTAGCGCAGCGACCACCGAACTTCATGCGCAGCTCTGCGCGCTGCTTTTTGGTAATAGTGCTCATGGGCGAATCTCCGTCCTGCCACCAAGTAAGCGGATTGCCACTCGTTCCCGGAAGGTAAGCGGTCGATGGTGTCCGCGCGCATTAACAATTTCAGGCTTTCCATTAGGCGGATAATTGACCCTGACCGATTGACCATCTAGCGCGTGAGAAGCCTCGAGTAGTGCTGACTTTAAGTGCGCAGGGCATTCATGCTGCACTCGCTCACCGTCTGAAATAACGCCAGCAATACCCTGCAGAGTTGACGCCAGATTACTCAAATAATTTTTCATATCACTCAGCCTCCAACTTGATGCCAGCGGCGGCGCACGCATCTGAAAACACCGCAAAACATGACTTAACTGTATCCCTGTGGAATTGGTAAAACGCTTTGGCTACCCACGGAGAATACGCGCTTGGCTCTGGTGTAACTGGCAACTTAAAGGTGACGGTGCGGGACTCCAGTTCGGCGATGCGCTTACCACCATCTGCAATAACACCCTCATAGTATTCGCGCTGGGAGTCGATGCTCTGCTGCGCCTTCTCCAGCGCCTCTACCAGCTCCATGGTCTCCGCCGGGGAAAGATGCTCACCGCATTCAGCGTTGATTATGGCTCTCTGCGCCAGTTCTTTGGTAATAGTGCTCATAGGTTAGTCCTCAGTATCCAGAGTACGCGCGGAGTGATGCTATTCTCGCGGTGATATCATTGATGATTTCCTCCACCACCTCTGCGTGCTCATGTTCATCACGCAAGACATCAAGGGCGCTGTCTATTTCACGTAGCATATCCTGCTGCCATTCAATATCTTCTGATTCTGGGATTTCGTATTTCATACTCACTCTCCTTTCCACTGCTGCCCATACGCATGGATGGCTTGCTCGAATCCAGCCTGATTATCTGTTTGCCCTAAACTGAAGCCATGCTGAAGACCATGCCGAAACGAGCTGTCTTGCAATTTATCGGCTGTTTCAAGCTTCGCCTCCAGCTCAGCAATCCGCTTGTCTTTGGCTTCCAGTTCATCCAGCAGCGCCAGCACGGTAGTGGGGTTTGCTGCGGAGTTCAACGCGTTCAAGGCAGTGATATCTGCATCAAGCTGAGTTCCTTCTGCGAGTGAGATGTCGAAAATATCGTCAGGCGGCATAACACTAAGGCGCTCATGTGCGCCAACTGCTGCCACAGCAATTTCACGTAATGCGCGTTTGTCGATGTTGCTCATTGGGCGGCCTCCTCAATGCGCTTAAATTCGATTACCCAGACCCAAGGGTTGTGCTTGAAGCTTTGATCCGGATAAATGCTGTCCCACAACTGGCGGAACCACAGCCATTTATCCATATCGCCGCCGAAAGGCGCAGGATTTGCCGGATAACCTTCTTTTCCCGCGTCGTCATTGCTGACGCTGGCTAAGCACTCAACCCGCACGCCGGTAATCTCCAATGTGATGCGACTGGCCCAGCGCGGCATGTGAATTGATGGACGCCATCTTCCTTCTTCCGGCCAGTCTCCAGGTGGCGTAGCTCGGTAAGCCATATCGTGGCTATCCTGGTCGATGTTGTAGCGTGCCCAAGTCTCCCGCACCCAGATGTGATTCCCGACCTGACCGAAAGGGCAGCGAAGAGCATCGTTGATCATGTCTGAAACGTGGATGCTTTGACCGGGCTCGTACATTACAGGTTGTGGCTTGATGATGCGCCGCGTCTGCGTCTTCCTGCCGTCGAGAATGGCGCGTACCATCTCGCCGTTGAAAATCATTCCGCGCTCTTTCATGACTGCACTCCTTTGCGAAGCTGGGCGGCGATATCTTCGAGAACGCCATCAGAGAATGAGCGGTCAAAATCGCCTTCCGGCGCATTAGCCATAAACTCAGTAGAGGTAAGAATCATCCTGGCAATATCCGCGGCGTTCTTTGCAGTATCATCAATAAAACCAGCTTCCCAGGCAGCCAGCATTCTGTTCGCCACAAAGTAAGCTCCCTCCTTGCGTGCTTCAGTCTTCACTTCAGCCAGGAAAGCGTCGGTGGCCGGGGTGTTGATTTCTGGCTTGGCATATACCGGCCAGCAATCAGTACCGTCGGAATTCTTGTGGCCAGCATCATCGTGAACATCAAGATACTCACCGCACGGGAGAGGGTCTTCCCATGTTGGCGGGATAGTGTGCCAGGATAGATAGGCTTGAGGCTTGTCAAACGCAGCCTTCAGCCCCGCATTCTCCGCAGCCAGCTCTGCGCATCTGGATTCAAGTGCGGCGTAGTCGTGATACTTCACCAGTGAGCCGTATAAGCTCTCAGTAACTTCTACTCTTCTGTTGACGCTTAAATTTACCGAATAACGTTTCACGCTCATACCCCTACCCTCCCCCAAACCATCAATACTCGCTTCATAGCCGGGCTATTCCGGCACTCCTGAAATATTCCGTTGGTACAGCTGCGCGCGGTACCAGCCTGCTCTTCCGGCGTGGCCAGGCAGTAAGTCACCGTTCTCCACACCTTGCTCACCCGGACAATCTTGCGGGCCCGCTCCAGGTCGAGAGCGTTCTTCGTGATGCAGTTGATGGTCATGCCGCACTCTGTGGCCACATCCTTCGCGGTGAAGGTCCGGTGCGTTTCGAGATAACGCAGAATTGCCTGTTTGCCTTTCATCAGTAGCCCCCTTTCTTTTTCGGCTGCTGCTCGCGCCCGCGGCGTTCTGCGGCGGCGGCATGCTGGTCTGTGTCGTAAATTGCCCCGTTAATCTGATTGCAATAAACCGTTCCGGTACTGCCATGTCGGTTGAGTCGCAGGATTAATTCTGTTTCGCCCGGCGGAACGCTGTCATCGAAAGCACCTTCCCGGTGAATACCGACCCAGTAATCGCAGTCCTGCTCAATCTGACCGGTATCGCGAGAGTCGCTCGGTAACGGGCGTTTATTCACTCGCTTCTCAAGTTCGCGGTTGAGCTGCGTCAGCAGCACGACGACGCAACCAAGCTCTTTAGCGAGATTCTTCAAGCCTTTGGTGATCATCCCGTAGGCCAGGTCATTACGATCTGCTTTTTCGGCGGTCATCAGCGTCAGGTAGTCAACAAGAATCATGCCTACGCAGCCCTTCTCGCGTTTTATTCGGCGGCTTTCGCTAACGATGTGCGCCAGTGACAGTCCCGGAGTGTCGTCGATGTACAGCATGTCGATTTCACTCAGCCGGCCAGCTGTAGCGATCGCCTTCTTAAAGTCTCCGTCGTAGTCGCCCTGGTACTGGTCATCGGCGTCATCCGTGGCGGGCATGTAAAAAATGCTCGGATTTACGCCGGACTTCTGACCAACCAGCTTTTCAAGGATCTGGTCTCCAGGCATTTCGAGGCTGAACATCAGCGCTGGCTTTTTCTCACGAACCGCGCAGTTGATCGCCATCTGCCCATACAGGGTGGTGTTGTGGGTCACGATATAGTCATCTGTGACATAGAGGTGCCGGGGGTGAGACACCATAATGCAAAGGCACTCTTCCGGCTCAATCTCGATAACTGATTTAATCCCAATACCACGGTTTCCAAGACGGTTCACACCAAGGTTTGCACGGATCCTCGGTGACTTAATGTGTTCAAGAATTTCATCAGGCAGCTTCATGCTGACCATTTGCGCATCTAAGCCCTGAAGAGCTTCTCCCTTGTAGGTGTATGAAATATCGGTGCGCGTTGTTTCCCTGGCTGTTCCACCGAGAGAATGAACAAGCTTTACCACCCCTTGCGAAAGCTTCTTGCTGGCCGAAGAGAATCTAATGCAGCCGAATTTTTCAACCCAGCCATCAGTCTCGAGCAGTCCAACCAATACGCCGATCCGCGTGGCTTTTCCTGCACTGAAAATAGACTCTGGGATTTCTTTATCCTGCGCAGTTTTCCCCACCAAGCCGTACTCTCTCAATCTCTCAAGGAGAGGGTTTTTACACCCACGATGATGCGTTACCGTGTAATCATTCCCGCCAACATGGCGGAGGTTCAGTGGAAATACGCTGGCCGCCATGCGAGACAGAACGTAGTCTTCTGAGTTAGTGAATTTGACGCTTTTGGTTAAAGAACCATCGCCAAGGAGAGCACCTAACACCCACCCGTCTACGTGATCGGTTGATGAGCCAAAATCACCTGACAGCGATGGAATGCGCAGCCTTCCTTGATACCTAACCCTCTGAAGCATCGCTTCTAACTTTTCCGTATCCACTACACGATCACCTTCAAATTTCGACGAGCTTATCTCCCAAAGGTGAGAGTCGGCCGCCTTAACGGTGCGCCCATCCTCAAAAGTGACTTGATACATTTTGCGGACTCCCTGAGGAAATACCCCAGTAACCATTGAGGCGTGGCCATCAACAGATGCAACTTGTTGACCCACTTTGATTTCCCCATGCGTTGTCCAAGACCCGTCCTGCAAAAGAATTTTTGCCTCCAAGGCCATTGCTTTCCCCATCTTTGGCCTTGCGCCAATCACGAACAGAGAGCCTTTAACCAGACCTTTCGGTGCCAGCAGCCGGTCGAGTGACGGGATACCGGTACTCATACCGCGCTGTTCGCCTGAAGGGTCAAACCGTTTCTCCAGATCCGCTACCCAGTCATCCATAACCTCGCCGAAAGACCGCAACCCACGACGACTTCCGGTTTTTGAATGGTCTGCGAGCTGGGTGAAAATACCCTGAATGGCCTCGTACTTCTGCGTGGCGCTCATGCCGTTACGGGAATACAGCAGCTCGGTAGCTTCGGTCAGGCGGTTGATACCGTAGCGCTCCATTGCGGCTTCCCGGACTGATGCTGCGTATGCCACGATGTTTGCAGCGCTTGGAGTGTTCTTGGCGATCTCCGCCAGGTAAGCAAAGCCACCTACCTGCTCCGCGAGCCCTTTGCCTTCAAGCGCGTCGAACAATGTCAGGCCATCGACTGGCTTGTTGTCGCGGAACATCTGGCGCATCTCGGCAAAGATCAGCTGGTGAGGTCGGCTGTAAAACGACTCAGGCTTGAGCATCGCCAGAACCTTCTGGACTCGCTCGCTGTTGTCATCATCCAGCAGCAGGCCACCGATAACGCTCTGCTCTGCTTCAGTTGGTGGTTTTAGAAGGCCTTGTTTGCAAAAATGACAAGAATTTTACGCAGTTCCCTGCTCTAAGTCAGTCTTAAAAACAGTTTCGCTACAGTTTCCCCCGCCGGGGGGGGGTTTCCCGACAGGTCGCCGTTTTGCGTTCCAATATAGTTTACGGACACCTCCACCAGTCACAGGTTCGGCTACACAGGGGTGTCCCGGGGGGTCAAAACGGCCCAAAGGGTTTGGTTCTATTTGGGGTTATAATTTTTTTTTAAAATTTATTTGAAATGATGGATTTGCATCATTCATACAGCGTTTACCTGTCTTGGGCGACTTCGTCTTTTTCAGTGAAACAGGGACGCTACTTCATACGGCGGTTACGGCCTTCCTTCTTTCTTAATTTTCTTGCTTGACCGGACTTCGTTCCCCTACCTCTTACGCGGAGTTGACTGACCTCGCTGCGTTAGGACTTAGGCGTGTAAGGACCCCCATTCCGCGGGTTGTTTTAACGGGCGTGTTTGGACCTGCGCCTTTTCGGGCTCAACCTGTACCTGCCAAAGTTCTTCGATAGGACGCGATGTAAACGCGAGAAGTCTTTGAACCGGCTAACCCCTTACGGAACTTCCGCCGCCCTTTGGGGCCCGGCTTTTTGGGGTCTTTTTGGGGTGCTTTTAGTTGCCCCCCTTTCTGGGAACCGCGCGGCGGATTACTTTAAGCGTATTCGAAGGAGTGGCTTTTTTTTTCCCGGGAAAAAAAAAAAGATTGTGAGGGGGGCCCTTTTGTCGACGGCGGGCTCCGCCTGAAGCACCTACCTGGCGGAACTAAAGGTACCGACCCCAATGGTTTTTTTGGTGTTGTTGGAAAGCCTTTCGTCTTCGTTCTCG
>JGI20225J20221_1001549_pt1 | contig 37620 bp, 25 predicted proteins | sample BioMet4_FD_20221 | JGI IMG/M metagenome (IMG submission 20221)
TATCTTAACGACCCCACAGGCATTAATCTTGGTATTACTTTCACCCAATGGATGATTATAATGGTTCCTTTAGTCATCATACTAATTATCATTGCCTGGAGGCTTATTCTTTACTTCTTCCCTTTCACACAAAAAACAATAGACCTTAAAATTGATGGAGAAGTATCTCATAATTGGCGTACAGTTGTTGTTGGAGTTACAATAATAACAACAATATTACTATGGATTTTCGGCAGTCAACTTTTTGGCATAAACGCAAATACAACAGCAATGTTGCCTATTGCAGTATTCGCTCTTACTGGTGTCATCACAGCTAAAGACTTGCAAGAAATTGACTGGTCGGTAATCTGGATGGTTGCAGGAGGTTTCGCATTNGGTATGGCAATGAATGGAACAGGACTTGCAGAGAATGCAATCAACAGTATTCCTTTTGGTCAATGGAATCCGTTTGTCATCCTCATCACAGCTTGTCTGATATGCTATGGTCTAAGCAATTTCATCAGCAACACCGCAACTGCTGCACTTTTGCTCCCTATTTTGGCTGTTGTTTGCAAAGGTATGGGGGATAAACTTGGAGCTATTGGTGGAACAGTAACTGTCCTTGTTGGTGTAGCTGTTGCAGCAAGTGCAGCAATGTGTCTGCCAATTAGTACACCTCCAAATGCAATTGCCTTCTCAACGGGTTTGATTAAGCAAAACGACATGCTGAGAGTTGGTCTATCAGTAGGCATCGTAACACTTGTTTTAGGTTTAGGAACATTAATCATATTCGGAAGATTGGGTATATTCTAATATCTATATAAATAAAAGATGCCCCCCGAAAGTTTTATAACTTTCGGGGGGCATTCATAAATATATCATTAAATCATTTCATTAGAAAGGACGTCCACCGCCTCCCATACCGCCACGGTGTCCTCCGCCTCCCATACCGCCACGTGGACGATCTCCTCTACCAGGGCCATCCCCGTCAGGACCACGCTGCATATTCATGCGTGCATCCTTACCTCCAAAGATGTTAAGACGATAAATCACATGCAACATTGCATAACTGTTGATACTATTATATTGTGTATCGCTACGCTGTATCGCACTTATCGTACGGCTGAAATTACTCTGATTGTGTAGAATATCATATAATTGCAAGCTCACAGTAAGTGGACTACCTTTAAGGAAGCCTTGTGATAACTGAGCATTCCATACAAGTTCATTCGTATTCATGGCGTTATCGCTATATCCTCTACGACTATTATTATGAAGGTCTGTTGCCAAACTTGTACCCCAAGGTAGAGTTATGTTTACCGAACCACCATAAGCAAACTGCCACGTATCAAGATTATTATTATTCAAGATATCNTTACGGCTNTGAGTATAGTTCAACGAACCNTCTGCAGCAAGTTCCAACCAACCATTACGATANCTNGTCTCNATTCTTTCACCTAAAGATGANGAACGAGTAGTTGTCTTTGTTGATTCGTTATTCAAGAAGTTAAACGCAACATAATTATTATAGCTCACATTTGTGAATGTGTTCACATTGAAAACACCAGCTGAGTCAATAGCCGTATTAAACATAAATGCACCTCTTACATTCCAGTTACCGTTAATGTTTTCTGGGCGAGTAACGCGTCCTCCGGTAGCCTCATTATAGGTAACCATACTACTTATGTCGTTACTGGTATTACTATAATTGATAAATGTCATTATTGCACGCTGTTTTTTCTCAATATAATTATTATAGAATAATCTAAANTTATTTGTAAACGAAGGCTTCAATCCTGGGTTACCCTTTGANATGTTCAATGGATCACTGTCATCTGTTATGTCAAGTAATTGTGTCATACTAGGTTGCGATGTTGTTCCACGGTAGTTAATGCGAAGATTACTTACCTTATTGAAACGATAGCGGAAATCCAATGTTGGAGTCACGTTGGTAATAGTACGGGTTGTATCTACATGCACCCCTTGATAATTCTGCATATAACTAGACTTCTGAGGTTCAACCATCACACCTACGTTAAACGTATATTTTGTGCGGATTATTCTCAACATCAATTCAAAGTCATGAATATAATTCTTATACTCTGAATAACGACTAAGATTCTCATCAATATATGATTCAACAGGATTTACCAATCTTGAAAGATAAGAATTCCAACCGCCATAAATCAAAGGTAGTCCAGAAAAATAGTCTTCCCCAAGATTACTGAAATCGTAAGTTGAGCGGTCACTCTTACTATATTTATATTTGAATTTATAACTAAACTGAAGGAAAGTAGCCCTCATTATAGGTTCACTATATGTGAATTGCAAATCATACCCATAGTTTGTTGTAGGAGTAACATTCCATCTATTAGTCTGATATGTTGAGTCCGCATTACTTGAGTTCATTATCTGATATAAATGTACATTGCTTAGTGATAAACTCTTGCTATCACTCTTGCCATAATTTACATCTCCCTTTAATGTTAAGTTGCGCCCTTTAGTTCCAAATTTTCTATTATATTGCAACATAGCGCCAATATTTTTATTGTTGCTATTGCTAATACCGCTGTTATCACGAGTATTAACCATTAGATTATCCGCAGAAAGTTTATCTATTGATTCCTTTGATAAAGGATCTAAAACATACGAATAAGGATCTGCATTATAAGAACCAGACGTACTCTTATTTATACCATCGTTATTAGAATATGTAAATGTAGGACGTAACATGATATCAGTCATAGAATCAGGATTCCATTCCAATCTCATTCTTGCATCCCAACTGTCACTTCTAGAAAAGCTCTGATTAATACTATTTGAAAAGGCGCCCTTAGAACTTACAAAATTTTCAACGGAACTCGTTGTATTTACGTCGCCATCAGCATGTTGCCAACGTACAGAAGCATCTATTTGAAGTTTATCTTTATTCTCAAAATTATAATTCAAACCTAACATTTTAGATGCATTCAAACCTTGCTTACCTGAACCAAACCTACCATAACCACCACCACCAGGAAACCCTTTGTCATTGGTGTTATTAGCATTGGCAAAAACCATCAACCTATTTTTATCATTAAAATAAGCTCCCATAGCCCTGTTTGAATAACGATCTTTAGTACCTGCTGAAAGATCTATGTTACTAAACATACCTTTATTCATTCCAGGCTTCATACCAAAGTNTAATACCGTTTCCTCTTCACCATCATCAATACCGGTAACCTTTGCCAAGTCACTTTTCTTGTCATAAGCCTTAATCTTATTAATCACTGATGTTGGGATATTCTTTAATGCCGTTTTCGTATCGCCGGTCATAAACTCTTTTCCTTCAACAAGAATGACCCTTGAAACTGGCTTACCATTAAATAGTAAATTGGCTACCGGCGTCCGTTCCAAGCAATCTGTGCTCGTCCAGGAAGTGTCGGTTTCACCAACTCTTCCCAATCGTCAGAAAGCCTTCAGGAAGTGAACGAGATATGCCGCGAAGGAATATAAACAAATGTATCTTCCTTCTTCAAGCGTCAACCTTTGCGCAGCTTGGTCCAACTACAGTCTGCTCCTTTCAACATAACAGCATCTGAATCCAAGAAATAATTTTAACCAAGATCAACATTACACGCTGAATTCCGCAAATATTTAAACGCTTTACAACCGGCTTAATAACCAAATACTAGTTATACGAACAATATAACGTCCCGTCATTCATTTGCTTTGAACAGAAAATTTACCTTCGTTATTAGAAATTGTACCGGCAACAAAAAGTACTGTGCCTTTCGCACGTAGCCAATTGCACTGTTGTCTCTGCGTTTAGTGGCCTCTTTGGTAATCACGATCGGATAAACTTCCCCTGTGATGAGGCGATTTTGCGCATACGAAGGCCAACGGCAAAAAAAACGCGCCAGTAGAAAATAAGTATTAAAGATTTTTTCATCTAATGTATAATTTATTTACGATAGGTTAGACCTCTATTTTTTTGCAACAAGTTTAATCAAAAATGTCAAAAATATGAGTTAAAATTTTGTTATTAAACCAAAATGATATTATTTTTGCATAGGAAACTTACGTTATAACTGGTATATTGGAACAGAGAATAATAATATCCAAAAAATAATTGGGAGAAGAGAATTAAGCTAAGGCTATTTCCAGAATGTGAGCACGACAAGCTTTTTGTAACTTACTGATGAAAACTACGCATGAAAAGTGGCTGGCCCACCATTGGCAAAACTTATAAGAATGAGAAAATGCCAGAGTCATCACAATAAAGGCTACAGATTCACACATAAGGATATTTGATTCTCTTGCCCAAATATGGCCAAGGAACTAGGCAAAGGCGGTGCTACAAGACCATTCATGGTATGGTTTAATCTTGGTGGTGGGTATGGTTTACAGACCTTGGCGGGTTTTGCTTGCCTCTACATTTAAAAGAGGTATTGATTTCATTAATATTCCAACTACCCTTCTCGCTATGGTTGATGCTTCTGTTGGTGGAAAGACAGGCATGAACTTTAATGGATTAAAAAATGAGGTTGGCGTATTCAACGATAGTAAGTTTGTTATCCTTGACACTGAGTTTCTAAAGACACTTGACAGTGAGAATATTCTTTCAGGATATGCCGAAATGCTTAAACACGGTCTTATATCAAACGATAAGATGTGGGCACAGTTGGTTAATTTTGAAATCAGCAACCCTGATTTCGGTTTACTACAAACGATGGTTGCCGACTCTGTTGCCGTGAAAAAGAATATAGTGAAAAAAGATCCATACGAAAAAGGTATCAGAAAGGCTTTGAATTTAGGACATACTTTCGGACATGCTTTTGAAAGCTGGTCATTAAAGCGTAAACCTATACTTCATGGTTATGCTGTTGCCTACGGACTTATATGCGAATTGTATCTAAGTAGCATAAAGGCAGGATTCCCTACCGACAAGATGCGACAGACCGTTAATTTTATACGTGAGAACTATGGCACGTTAGGAATTACATGTGATGATTATGACGAACTTATAGAGCTGATGACTCATGATAAGAAAAACAAAGCTGGAATCATCAATTTCACACTACTTGAAAGTGTAGGTAAGATAAAGATAAACCAAACTGCTACTATCGAGGAAATAAAGGAAACTTTAGATTTCTTCCGCGAGGGATAATGCNTTGANACGTGCNGGTTTACCAGTTTCTGTGAGAGGAATACTTTCAATATGAAGATAATCGTGAGGACACCAATATTTAGGTAGCACACGTTTACATATAGCTTCTACTTCGGCGATATTGTCGTTTTCTGTAATGAGGACCACAATCTCGCCAAATTTTTTATCACTACGTTTGGTGATCATAAAATTCGACTCCATATAAGGTCTAAGAGCATGCTCAACTTCTTCCATCTGGATTTTGATGCCACCGCTACAGATCACATTATCTTTCCTGCCCAATATTCTGAATTTCCCATCTTTAAGTTCAACGATGTCATTGGTTACTAGCTTGCCTTCATGTACCAAAGGTGCATCAATAACTAAGCATCCGTCTTCGTTTTGCGAAACATCAACACTGTCAAAAGGAGTGTACCATTCTGAAGCACCATCGCCATTCAACCTACGAAGGGCTATATGCGAAAGTGTCTCCGTCATACCATAAGTACTCCATACATGATTCGGAAAACTGCGTAATGCCTTTGCCAGTTCATCGTCTATCGCTCCCCCACCAATAATCAAATGGGTGAANCTNCGTAATNTNTCNGCTTCAGCAGCAACATTCAAAGAATTATAAACTTGTAAAGGGACCATTGCTACTAAAGAAGGTTTATCAAAAGATAAAGATATATCCTTCAATGGATGACCACTTGGACATACACTCACGAGATTAAGTTTGCGCTCAATACTGCGTACAACCATCATTTTTCCGGCGATATAATCCAAAGGCATACACAAAAAAGCAGTATCACCAGAACATAGCCCAAGAAAGTCACACGTTATTCTTGCAGAATTCAACATACGTTTTTTTTCAACATACATTGGTTTAGGATTTCCTGTTGATCCACTAGTATGAACAAGTATCATATCTGATTCATTGTTCCATTCTGTCAAAAATTCATCCAGTGTCATTCTCTGTACCAAATTTTATCTTCATCAATCACCAATGGCATATCTATGTTATCAGTAAACAGTTGTCCTGTACCAAGTCCCTGTGGCATGGAAACAGAAGGACCGTAAGTCTTCGCACAATAATGAGCAATCGCATTCAGTCCTATATTACTTTCCANTGCACTTGTTATCCAACTGCCGATACCTCGTTCTTTAGCCAGNTGTATCCATTCGTCGCAGCCATACATTCCACCATGAAGACTTGGTTTGAGAATTATATACTGTGGACGTATAGCATCTAAAAGATATTCTTTCATGCTCTTCACGTTCACGCCAATAAGTTCTTCATCCAGCGCTATTGGCAATGGAGTTTCCTTGCACAAGCGTGCCATGTCTTTCCATTGATGTTGCTTGATAGGTTGTTCTATTGAATGAATATCATATTGAGCTAATGCCTCAAGGCGTTCCATGGCATTGTTAGGCGTAAATCCACCATTGGCATCAACTCTCAACTCTATCGTATTTTTATCAAAAGCCTCACGGATATGCTTGATCAAATCAAGTTCCTTATCAAAGTCTATTGCACCAATCTTCAATTTCACGCANTGNAATCCTGCCTTTAACTTTGTTTCCAAACGGGAATACATCTCTTCAAATGTTCCCATCCACACAAGTCCGTTAATGGTTATTCCTTCTTCTCCACGTGCAAAAGGCGTGTCGTATAAACGTGTAGAACCATTTGCATCCAATTGGGCAAAAGCCGTTTCCAATCCGAACAATATAGAGGGATAAGGACGAAGTATATCATAAGGTATCTTGCCAGTCTGTTCAACCATCAAACAGATATCCTTTAAAATCTTATTATATTCAGGAACTGCATCACATGAAAGATCAGGCAACGTTGCGCATTCACCAACACCCTTTATTCCTGGACAGTTATCATCCGTGATCGTGAGATAATAACTTTGGCGCGTTGTATAAACACCACGCGAAGTACCAGCAGGTTGTTTAAAATGCAATGTTCGTTCTGATATTTCTATATGTTTCATATTCTAAAAGATTCTAAATCAAGATAATACTATTATGATATACGCTTAATATCAAGGGAATTGAGGATACTTATCAAAATCAGGCTTACGCTTTTCAAGGAAAGCCTTGCCTCCCTCTTGAGCCTCGTCCATCGTATAATACAACATTGTGGCATCACCGGCAAGTTCTTGTATTCCAGCCTGACCATCAAGTTCTGCATTCAATCCNGCCTTAATCATTCTCAAAGCAAGCGGACTGCGCTCCATCATAATCTCAGCCCATTCCACGCATGTATCTTCTAGCTCGTCAAAAGGAACCACCTTGTTTACCATGCCCATTTCTTCAGCTTCCTTGGCAGAATACTGCTTACATAGGAACCATATCTCTCGCGCTTTCTTCTGTCCTACCATACGGGCAAGATAGCTTGCGCCGAAACCAGCATCAAAACTTCCTACTTTAGGACCAGTCTGTCCAAAGATTGCATTCTCTGAAGCTATTGTGAGGTCACACATCACATGAAGTACGTGTCCACCACCTATAGCATAGCCATTAACCATTGCAATAACTGGTTTTGGCAAACGACGTATTTGCATCTGAACATCAAGTACGTTTAGGCGTGGCACACCGTCGTTACCAACATATCCTCCGCGTCCCTTCACGTGCATATCGCCACCTGAACAGAATGCCTTATCGCCAGCTCCTGTTAAGATCACTACACGAACGTCAGTGCATTCACGGCAATAATTAAAAGCCAGACTCATTTCCCATGTTGTCAATGGGGTGAAAGCATTGCGATAACGTTCTCTGTTAATCGTTATCTTTGCAATATGATTATATTCCTCGAAGAGGATTTCCTTGAAATCAAACCCTTCTATCTGTTTCCATTCTCTTGTCATATACTTGTATAATATTCTTTTATCACATTCATATCATTTTCAGCATCGGTGAATACTTCCAACAAAGTAGGTTTGTCCGATTTCATATTGATTAGTTTGTCAAGACCTGCCTCCAATGTTTCAGCATTAAATGCCTCTATATGATTTATATGGTTTGCAATGCATATTCCCGCTGCACTGGTATCGTGCTTTGCCATCACAAGATTGTCACGTGCATTGCTATCTTTCAGTCCTTCAAACTTTCCGAATATCGCNCCNCCNCCATTNTTAAGCAGNAATATNTTNAAGTTTCCACCTATATTTCTATTCCAAAGAGCATTCTGATCATAGAAGAAACTGAGGTCGCCAATCACGCAATATACATCTTTGTCACTTGCCAGAGAATATCCAGCAGCTGTTGAAAGAGAACCCTCGATACCGTTTATTCCACGATTTACATATAGATAGCCTTTTGAATAGATGCATCCAAGACGTACTGACATGCTATTGGCATAATGCCTTATAATATCATGATGTGCAACAGCTTCCTCAAAATCTTTAACAGCAGACATCTGAGAATATTTCGGAATAAACGAACGGCATTTTTCCACGATGTTCTTCACCTCTACGGAATCATGCCAAAGATGATAATATGNCTNTGCANTTATCAAANACTANANTNTCNANCAATTCAGAAACATTACCTTCAATCACACCAACTGCATTCATCAATGTGTCGGCAATCTTTCCATCTTCACTAGCCATCCACACCTCTGCCTTGCGTGCTGCCTTGCGCAGAAACTTCTTTATTGACTTACTTACGATGCAATCTCCAATGTATAGGATGAAGTCAGGAGAATAGCGCTCATCGTTCTCAACACATCTCACAATCTCGTCCAGATATAGCTGAGCACCACCCGCACTTAACGGTTCAATCAACACTACAGCGTTTGACTGTAAATACTTTGATAATCTTTCACTTAAACTTTCAGTATAACTTTGTCCTATAACGATCATCGGTCTGCTTGNATGNTTAAATCTATCAAGCATCAACGTTCTTGCTTTTGAGGTATCAGCATTAGCTGAAACAAATTCTATCTTGCGTTCAGCGGGTAACATTGTTTGAGTAAAACTATAAAGTGGTTCAGTTATCGGAACATTTATATGTACAGGACCACAAGCTCCGCATGCACATGATATCAAAGCTTCGTTAATCATTCGATTACAAAACCATCTTTCTTCCTCATCATGAGGTTCTGGCAAATTAATAGACTTCTTTACAAAGTTCCCCAAAGCTCCGTTTTGCGGTATTGTCTGTCCATCAAGTTGATTAATCCATTGGGAAGGACGATCGGCTGAAACAACGACAAGTGGCAAATGCTGATAAAAAGCCTCTGCAACAGCTGGTAATAAATTTAGCAATGCTGTTCCTGATGTTACGCAAACAACAACTGGGCTACCTGTAGCCTGTGCAATTCCTAAGGCATAGAAACCTGCACTGCGCTCATCTGTAACTGGATAACATTCCACATCCGGGCATTCATTGAGGTTGTGTACTATCGGAGCATTTCTGCTTCCAGGACAGACAACCGCTTTATTCACGCCATGGTTCACAAGGAGTGAAGTTAGGATATTTACGTTTTCCTTATCTGAGTACATCAAGCATTGTATTTAGTTTATATTCCGTTTCCAACCATTCATGTGCTTCATCGCTATCTGGAAGTAAACCGCCACCGGCATAAAGTCTGCAACGACTTCTTTCAATTTGCATACAGCGCAATGACACATAAAGATGAGTAGTTCCTGAATAATTCAACGGACCACAGAAGCCACTATAATAATGGCGCTTACTATGTTCATTTGAGAGAATAAAAGAACGAGCCGCCTCTTTTGGAATACCGCATACAGCAGGAGTAGGATGAAGTTCATCTATCATCTTTCCCAGTAACTTTTCATCGCGCATTGAGAAATAAAAGTCTGTGCGTAAGTGAAACAAGTTTGCAGCAGTAGTCACATGAGGATCAGATACTTCTATGTCATTTGAAAACATCTCAAGACATCTTCTTATATAGTCAGCAACATATTTCTGCTCTTTCTGATTCTTATCGCTCCAAGGTCCTGGTGTTTTCATAGTCCCAGCCAGAGCCATTGTGTGCCATTTAGATAATTCAGAATCTTTTTCTATCAACACTTCAGGTGTAGACATAAGCCACGTTCCACTTTCAGGAGTTGACACAAGGGCAACAAACTGATGGGGATACATCCTGCACGCTTTCATGAATAATGCCATAGACCGTTTCTCGAAATCAGCATCAACACTTATATGACGAGAAAGTACCAGTTTATCAAAACTACCGTCAAGCAACTTATCATGAAAACGCTCAAAGTCTTCTCGATACGCTTCCCTGTCATAAGACACATTTAAATCAGTTTCTTCATCAGCATATTCTATTTCGTCGCACTTCGTTACCTCTATTTTATCTGGGCAGATCACCAACAGACTATCACTATCAAGGCAAAAAGGAGCAAAGACAAAACCACGTTTATCTTCCAGTTCAGCATACGAAGAAAGNNGNTNCGGCATAGAATCCGAANANATCTTCACACAGGTATCTGTGTCAGGCAAACGATAAATTGCAAAACTAATCATTCTTATTTTTCGGCGCAGTAGATCTCATTATATAATTAGTGACATGAACTGTAGAAATCAAGTTTCCTTCACTGTTTTTGATATCTATTTGCCATTCATGCAAAGTATTTCCCTTGAATTGCAGTTTACCATAAGCGGTTACGGTATCACCTTCAAGCACCGCACGTACATGGTTTCCGCTTACATTAATTCCTACGCAAATCTTTCCAGGGCATAAAGCCAAACTACCGACACCAGCCAAATTCTCAGCCAATGCAAGAGAAGCACCTCCACTAAGAAAGCCAAACGGTTGACGATTACGTTCATCAACCTTCATCCTAGCCATACATGTATCTGGTTCTGGAGTAGAAATAAATTCCATACCGAGGGTATTTGACAACCCATCATCTTTGAGTAATATTTCTTTTTGTTTTTCTACATTCATAATGTTATCTTTTTCTTTATTTCAAAGGTACTGCAAACGATAGCAGAATAATCCAACTTACTTGAATTCCATACCAATTACAGCTGTATCTTATGCAAAGATATAAATAAAATGTGGAACAACCTAAATATTTTCTCAGAGATTATAATGCAATCTGTCAGTCAGCAACAACTAGAAGGATAACATTTAATATAAAATATATGTGATGTGCATCACTATATTTTCTATTGTTCTATTGTTATCTTGTTATCTATTTGCAAAAGATAATCAATTATTCGATAAGTTCGAAATGCTTTTACAAGAGAAAAGAACAAAAAAATAATGTTTTTCTTGTTGTTGTATTCTGTTTTTATTACTTTTGCCTTAATTTAAGAAATTAACTAATGACAATGTGAGCTTTAACTCATCTTTAAACCATGAAACAGTGCATATTGTTCCATATAATTTATGTATATATAAAAAATAAACTATAATGATTACAGGAGAAATTAAACAAAAAGTTGATGCCGTTTGGCAGACATTCTGGAACGGTGGGTTTACTGCTCCGATCACGATATTAGAGCAAATGACATATATTTTCTTCTTGAAGTTGCTTGATGACAAGCAGATGAAAGAAGAGTCTAATGCAAATTTGTTTGGTATTACCTTGGATAATCCGACCTTCGGCAAAGGTCTGTGGCACAATCCGGAATCAGACAAGGATGTGACTTACAACTCCATGCGCTGGCATGTATTCAAGGACTTTGCACCGGATGAGATGCTCAAAACCGTACGCAATGATGCTTTTGTGTTTCTGCGTAATCTGGGCGGTACTGCTTCCGCCTATTCCAAGGCTATGCAGGATACCGTATTCCTCATTACTGATGCCCGTATGCTCACACGCGTGGTGGAGGGCATAGAAGGGCTGGATATGAACGACAACGATACTATGGGCGATGTGTATGAGTATATGCTGGGCAAGATGGCTGCAAGCGGCACGAATGGACAGTTCCGCACGCCACGCCACATCATCCGCATGATGGTGGAGATGATGAAGCCTACACTCGATGATGTGATCTGTGACCCCGCCATGGGTTCTGCGGGTTTTGTGATGGAGTCTGCACGCTATATCAAGGAGCACGAGGATAAGAAGCTGCTGAATGCGAATAACCTCCATCGATATAAGAGTGAGATGTTTCATGGTTATGACAGTGACGGCACGATGATGCGTATCGGTTGTATGAACATGATGCTGCACGATGTGGATCAGCCGCAGATGTTGAAATGCAACAGTCTCTCTGATGATAACAAGGATACCGACCGTTATACCCTCTGCCTTGCCAATCCGCCCTTTGCGGGCAGTCTGGATGCTGACGACATAGCGCCTTCGCTCCGTGCGGCAGTGAAGACCAAGAAGACGGAACTGCTCTTCCTGGCACTCTTCATGCGGATGCTCAAGCGTGGTGGTAGATGTGCCAGCGTAGTACCTGATACGGTTCTCACGGGCGACAACGAAGCCTACAAGACCATTCGTCAGGCGCTTGTGGACCAGCATTGTCTGCAAGGTGTCATCTCTATGCCTTCAGGTGTATTCCAACCTTATAGCGGTGTGAGTACGGCGATTATCATCTTTACCAAGACGGGCACTGGCGGCACGGATAAGGTTTGGTTTTATGATATGCACAATGATGGATACAGCCTCACAACGCAGCGCAATCCAATCGATGATAATGATATTCCCGACATTCTCCAGCGCTTTGAGCATCTGGATAAGGAGTCAGAACGCAGCCGCAAAGATCAGTCCTTTCTCGTATCAGTAGATGAAATCCGTGAGAATGGTTTCGACCTGTCTTACAAGAAATATCATGAGGTGGAGCATGTGAAAGTGGAGTATGAGGCTACAGATTCTATTGTCTCTCGTATTGGTGAGAGATATGCTCAACTGAATACTGCTTTCGATGAACTCAAAAAGATGCTGGAGGACTGAGCGTATGAAGGTAGATAAAAGTAAATGGGGAAAGAAGAAACTGAGTGCTTGTTTACAAAAGTTTAAGACATCAGAAGAATTACCAAAAAGGGATTATCTTGAATCAGGGCTTTTTCCTGTCATATCACAAGAAAAAGAATTTATCTCAGGATACTCTAATAGACAAGAACTTGTGAATCACATTGAAAAACCCATTGTAATTTTTGGAGATCATACTCGTATATGTAAATATATAGATTTTAATTTCATCATTGGTGCTGATGGCGTAAAAGTTATAAATCCAATAGATGAAATTAAAAGTAATTATTTATTTTACTACATAAAATGGAGTAATATTCCAAGCAATGGATATTCAAGACATTATAAATTTCTCAAGGCAATTACAATTAAAATTCCCCCTCTCCCCGAGCAGCAGTCAATAGCATTGGAATTGGATGCTATACAAAGTCTAATCACTAAGTACAAGGAGCAGCTGGATGACTATGACAATCTTGCGAAAAGCATCTTTAATGAGATGTTTGGCGATGTTGTTAGTAATGATAAAGGATGGGAACGAAAAAAACTTCCTGAGATAACGTTAAATAGAGATAATGAAAGAAAACCTGTTTCCTCTGTGATGAGGGAAAAATTGGATAAAATTTATGATTATTATGGGGCGTGTGGAGTTATCGACAAAATTGAAACATATATTTTTGATGGTGATTTTTTATTAATAGGAGAAGATGGCGCTAATCTTCTAACTGTAGTTAAACCTAATGCTATAATTGCAAAAGGAAAGTTTTGGGTCAACAATCATGCCCATATATTACAATGTAAATGTAATGTAGATATACTATATCTTTGTTATTGTTTTAATTGTATTCCACTTAAACCATATATTACAGGAGTTGCACAACCTAAATTGAATCAAGCCAATCTAAACAAGATATTGATTTCTCTCCCTCCCCTCCCTCTCCAGCAAACCTTTGCCGCCCGCATCACTGCCATCGAATCACAGAAAGACCAGGTGAAGCAGCAGATTACTGATTTGCAGACGCTCTTTGATAGCAGAATGCAATATTATTTTGACTGAACTAAAATACCGATATAGATATGAAGAACTTCGATTTTTTGAGTAATATCAATGGATTCAGTAAGGTTTACAGTTTTTGTAACCTTGCTGAACAATTTCAGATAGTAAATCCTCGTATATCCGCACAAAACGGAAGACTGGCAATGGAAACGTTCGTCAAGATCATCTATTACCTCAAAAGCTGGCAAATAGATGGCGGCACTGACCTCTTCGGATTGACCACCGATGAGCGGTTCGTCGCATTTATCAATGACGACGAAATGATGAAGCGCATCCACTACATCCGTAAGGTGGGCAATGATGCCGCACACTATAGCGATAAAGAAGTTACCTGCAAAAAATCGTTCTTCTTAGTTCTTAATCTGTATTACTTTGTGGGCAATGTGATGCTCACATGGAAACTAATAGATCAGTTACCCAAGTTTGAAAAGGCTGTGATTCCGTGCAATATTCAGCAGTTGAGTACCACGTTGACCGTAACTCCTACCATGCCCGATAATATAGCGACAGCTACCACTTTCTCTGCAGAGACAGCCGCCGCCGCTATACCAGCAACAGAAGAACCAATAGCCTTTATTTCCACAAAACCTACGGAGATAAGCGAAGCAGAAACTCGCAAACTCTATATAGACCTGCTCCTGGAAGAAGCAGGATGGGAAGTGGTGCATACTGAGGGCGCTATCGTGAGCGGCAAGGCATGCACCGAGATAGAGGTGCAAGGTATGCCGAATCCTTCGGGCACAGGCTTTGCCGACTATGTGCTCTTTGGGGCAGACGGGCTGCCGCTTGCCGTGGTGGAAGCAAAGAAGACCAGCATAGACGTCAATGTAGGCAGAAAGCAAGCTGAACTTTATGCCGATAGTCTGATGAAGAAATACCATTGCCCTCGTCCTGTAATTTATTACACCAATGGGTTTAAGATAAAAATCATTGACGGGTTGGGATATCCTGCACGTGATATCATAGGGTATCATACAGCAAAAGAATTGCAGTTGATTATTACCCAAAGAGGCAGAAAAGCCATCACCGACCTCACCATAGACGACAATATCACCGACAGAACGTATCAGAAGCGAGTGATTACATCTGTCTGCCAGCACTTCAATGACATGCACCGCCGTGCGCTGCTCGTAATGGCCACAGGTACAGGCAAGACACGTGTAAGTATATCACTTGTTGATGTCATGATAAAAAATGGTTGGGTGAAAAATGTACTTTTCCTCGCTGACCGTACAGAACTAGTGAAACAGGCAAAGAAAAACTTTGATAAGTTACTACCATCACAGACTTGCAGCCTGTTGATGGATAAGGACTGTGACAAGACTGCACGCATCCTGTTCAGTACTTATCAGACGATGATAAATTATATAGATGAAGAGTCCAAAGAATTTTCCATCGGTCGTTTCGACCTTATTATTATAGACGAAGCCCACCGCTCTGTATTCGGCAAGTATGGTGCTATATTTGACTACTTTGACAGTTTACTGCTGGGACTTACTGCCACCCCAAGAGAGGAGGTAGACAGAAACACATACGAACTATTTGGGCTCCAGACAGGTAAACCTACCGATACCTATGAATATCAGGAAGCTGTTGATAACGGCCATCTTGTACCTTATCATGCTTTTTCCATTACTAGTGATATCATAAGCAAAGGCATAGTGGAAAGTAAACTCTCCAGAGCCGAAAAGGATGAAATGAAGAAAATCTTCGAGTATGAGAAGACTATCAAAATGATTGAAGGTGATTACAGCCGTGATATTCAGCCAGCCGAGATATATAAATACATATATAATACAGATACAATAGATAAGGTATTAAACAACCTTATGATAAAAGGATTAAAAGTAGACAACGATTCCCGAATTGGCAAGACAATTATCTTTGCCTATAATCATGAGCATGCCGCACTGATAGAAAAGCGTTTCAATGAACTTTATCCACAGTTAGGTGCTGACTTCTGCAGATTGATAGATTATAAAACGCCCTATTCAGAAGCAACGTTGCTAGACTTTGAGAACTCTGCAAAAATGCCACAGATAGCAATTTCCGTTGATATGCTAGACACTGGTATTGATGTGCCGGAAGTGATGAATCTTGTTTTCTTCAAGCCCATTCACTCAAAGATTAAGTTCTGGCAGATGATAGGTCGTGGCACTCGTCTATGCAAGGATTTGCTAGGTCCGGGTAAGGACAAGAAATGCTTCTACATCTTCGACTACTGGGGAAACTTTGACTATTTTAAAATGAATGCCAACGGTGAGGAAATCGTATCAAGACTATCTGTTATCGGCACTCTGTTCTGTCTTCGCGCGGATTTGAAATTGGCATTGCAGTCTACTGAATATCAGCAGAACGAGAAAACAAAGGCTCTCCACGATGAACTAAAAGAAATATTGTGCAATAAGGTATCATTACTGAATCGCAGTCGCATAGACGTGCGTAAACATCTGGAGATTGTAGACACCTATGCAAATATCAGTAACTGGACTTACATGTCACCATTACAGGCACAAGATGTGAAAGATACAATTGCGCCATTGTTGATTGAAAAGGCTGATGATGTTTCAGCTTTACAGTTTGATGCACTGATACTGAAGTTGCAGATATCAATGGTAGACAGTACTGTTAAGGCAAAATCATGTCAGACAAGCATTATTGGTATAGCAAGAAAACTCTGCGAGAAAGCTACAATCCCACAAGTAGCGGCAAAAATAGATTTACTGACTGAAATTCAGACAGAGGAATTCTGGAATGAAAAGACACTCGACCGCCTGGAAAATGTAAGAAAGGAGATCAGAGACCTGGTACAATATCTTCAAGAGGGAAATATAAGCAGAACATTCACTGTAAATATTGAAGATGTACTCACGCAAGATGATAATGCAACGGATATCCCCGTAATCAAAACATATAGACAAAGAGTGATTGATTATTTGAAGGAACATCTACATGACAACCAAGTCTTGCAGAAGATTTATCATCTTGAAACATTACAAGAATCTGACATTAGGGAATTGGAACATATATTCTGGCAGGAATTAGGATCTCAAGAAGAGTACCAAGAGCAAGCAATTAATATTCCTTTCGGTACTAACATTGCAGCTTTTTTGCGCACTATTATAGGTATAAATCAAGACGAGGCATTGCAGAAGTACCGTGAGCTTGTAAATAACGCAGAATTAACCCGTATGCAGGAGGATTATCTTCGTACAATTATTCGTTATGTGTGTCAGAATGGCGATATTCGCAAAGAAATATTAGTAAATCAGCAGCCATTTAATAGTATTAATGTAGCTGGACTTTTCGGTGACAAGGCTACAACATTGGTTACATATGTGGATATGATACATAATGCAATAGGTTAAAATAAATAAGGAATATAAATTATTCAGTTTTAGCTCATGCTTTTAATATGCTGTTTCATCGCAGCGACGCATTATAAAAATAAAGGCAAGATATAACAACAGAAAGGGGAATATGTTAATGCACATTCCCCTTTATTTATATAGAATGATTTTAATCAGCGAAAATATAGCCAATCTTACCAGTATCAATATCATATTCATACATAGGAACTTCCTCATTAATTGATTTTACGTGGCACATGATAAGAGCTGTACCATGTACATACTTTATCCAACCTTTTGCTACTAGCCTGTTGTATGTGGCTTGTATAACCTTTTCTAAGTTATCGTCATAAAGTACCTTGCCGTCACAGCCTACATATAAATCATCACGGTATTCTTTAGCTAACTGCTCTTTAGTGAATGGAGCATTTACATCAAGTTTAAAATGATCTGTAGGAATATAAAAAGTACACTCCCTTGCTTCATTTTTGCTACTATCATCATCATTTCTGCATGATGTTGAAATACTTGCTATTGATACAATAGTGAAAACTAACGCTAATTTTGAAAAAAGTTTTTTCATATTTTGATTAATTATTATTTTAGTTTAATGCGTAAAAACGCAGACCAAAAATCAGTGATTATTTAGCAGCTTATATATAGCGGTTTGTATGCGTTCTATTCTTGTTACTAAGGTGGTTCTTGTCTTTGCAAGTGCAAAGGTACACAAAAAATAATACATTCGGTTGGTATTAAATAAATTTTTAAAGAATAATTCTAAACTATAACGATAAAAGGGATGCGCTTTAGCACATCCCTCTGTTGTTATCCTGCAATCCATACCGTGCAGCTAAGTAGCGCTGTGAGCGCTGCGATTAACCATATTAAGTTGGTTATGATTTTAATTAAGTCGTTGAAATCGTGATAGCTCATTCGGCTATTCCTGTGTTTCGTTCTGTTGCGTTCCAAGCAACCCTAGAAGACTTGAAGCGATAGCGATTACTATCTTAATGATCCATGAAATGTTTACTTTATTCTTATCCATTGTTTTTGTTTTGTTTACTTGTGGTGATTAAACGGTCATTCTCAAGGGGATTTCTTGGCTGGCTTTTCTTGGGGCACCCTTTAGGTGCGTTTTCCTGATAGCTTTTTCCGGGAAATTACGTGGGAAACATAAACTTCAAGGCCGAAATTTCCTTTATTCCTTTATTTCCGGCGAGAAACGCCGTGAACTCGGCCCGTTATTGTTGTTGACCATTAATTTATCACACAGAAGGGATGAACCCTTGAAACGATGCGGGTATAATCTTAATGGCAACCAAACCTTCCATTTTTGTTTTTAAATCGTTGTTTTGCAAGCAATGTCCCCCTGTGCGCATCAGGGGGAGCAATGTTTATGGTTGAAACGACTCCACCGTTTGGATGCCCACCGGCAATCTGCATGCAGTTTTGGATCTTGGTGTACTCGGCGGTACTCCCTTCATCTTCGCGTACCAGAGTACCCAATGCCTTGGTAGCGTGGTCTGTTGAACCTGCGCGCTCTACATGGTGTGCTTCCGGAGTGAAGCCGGATGTTAAACTTTCTTGATGTTCTGGCCTTGCAGAGAAACTCCTTGATGCTTCTGCGCCCTACACTTTTTCAGTGTGAACTTGAATGACGCCCTAGTCCTCTGCCGATCTTTACGATCTTGAGTCCTGAAGTTCGGCAGTCATCACCTCTGCAAGTTCTGTGAGAACGGAAATTCATCACTCTTTTTGACTGAGCAGTTTCCTGAAATCGTGTCAGCCATACAAAGCAAGTTTCAGTTGTTCCGAGATAGACGGCACGAGCGGTAAAACGTGCTTATAATGGCTTTCAAAAATTCTTTTTGTTCTTGTTCATGTAAACTTTGTAATTCAGCATGTTTCTTTTTCCTTTCTTTTTAAATTGTTTTTTACTGTTTGAGACTTGCTGAAAGCGTTATATATGTGCACCTATAATGTTCCTCCTTTCATTAAGCCTAGTCACCTGATTTTCAAATGACGATGCAAAGATACTCGTATTTTTTAAGGCTTGCAATGAAATACTCGTTGGGGTGTTAGCCAAAGTTACTTTCGTACACGTATATTTATGGTTTCACACGCGCGCACAGCATTTCAACAAAGCAAGTGTCGAAGTGTCTAATCTCTGACATTCAATCACTTAGCCTTGATTTAAGTGTCTTGCAAGTGTCGGTGAAGTGTCGGTCATTTATTATTCATCGCCACATCATAATGGCGGGCATTGCCACGTATCATGTTGTAACGCTGGCGGTTCAATATATGCCCTACTCGCATGATGTTACTGTTGTTCACGGCTATATTGCGATACCGCTTCTTCATTTCCTGCACAATCTCTGTTGCTGTAAGACGCAGGGACTTCTCACCCTTCTGCGGACGATGAAAAATCTCACTGAAGATCTCGTCAACACAGTCAAACTGTTGGAAATCATTGTTTGACAACTGCATCCTTCGTTCATCATCATTGTTAAAGTATGCCTTCGCACCCAACTTAATCTCCGCTATTGCCTGAGCATACATCTGTTCATAGTTCACCGCCGTCTTCGTGTCAATCTTCCCCATTACTTTTATACACATGTATCGTCGTGAACCAGTTTCATCAACAAGCGGTTGCGGATTGTTGGTCGTTGCGATAAACGTGGCATATCGTCTGTGCTGCTGCGTGATACTCTCATAGAGGTTGCGATATTTCACGTCCACCGTCTGCAGCATATACTTCAAAAATGCCGTCTGACGTTTAGAAATACTATCATATTCATCTATATTTATCAGTATAAATCTGCTCAGTGCCTTCACTGCTTCGTCTTTTTTGGTGAAATCAACACGGTCTGTGTAGTAAATCTGCTGTTCGTCAGGAATAATCATCCTGCAAAACGTTGACTTACCATCACCCTGTGCGCCAATAAGCATGGGCACAAGCGAGTTACCGTGCATCGTGTTTTTGTGCATCCACTGACTCACCATACCCAGAAACCATGTGTGGTAATTACCTATCCAGTCTTCGTTCTCTGTCTTTACACGACAGGCGAACTTATCTATCCTGTCCTCGCCGTCCCATTCAGGCAGATAGGTCAGCCATTCCGCTATCGGGTCGTAATCCTCAGTGAATGATGATTCTATAAATCGCTTGATATCCTTATCCCACGCATCAATACCCTCAGCCATGGCGTTAATCGTTATCGTATTCAGAGCCTCTTTCGTGATAGGAAACCAGTTGAAGATAAAACTGTCACGCTGCATATATTCGCAGTCGCCCGTTATGATGTTTTTGCGAAAGGCATATCTCACGGCAAGAAACGTGCGCAGGCGCTCCAGCTCTATTGTTGCCTTGGGTATAGCGCAGTCAGATTTCGGTGTACTCGTGTCATAGACATTGCGGAAGCAGTTGCGCACGATGTAATCAAAGTTGCAGTATGGCGCATGAATCATCAGTCTCTTGATGCAGAACTCCTCCTCCAAACCATTGCGCTGACAGTCTTTTGCGAGTTCCGTCACGACCTCGTCCATATCCATGTCGGCAGCATTGTTGATGATAGTCAGAAAGATACTCTGAAACTTCGCCATTGCCATGTGCTGTCGTTCATATCCGGGTATAATTCCAGTCTCTCGGCTTGCCTTATAGCTCGTCTTGTTCATACGGAAGTGCAGTTCCTTTTTTATCTTCTTCTCAATACCCTCATGCGGCTGCTGAATAGTCATCGCAAGAGGTTTGGCATTAAGAAACACGAGTTCGTCCACCGACATACGGCAGCATGCGTCAGCCTTCGGAACAATCCGAACGCATTTTGTCCCAAGTTCTGCCTCATAGAATTTTGCACATGTAAAGTAGGCATGCTGATGAAAGTAGTCAACATCCTTCTTTGACTCTGGCAATGTTCCGTCTGGCAGCGTGAAGGGAACGACGACTTTCAGCGACTTTGCCGAAGCGCCCACAAAGCACATCAGCGTTTGAGGCAGTCCCTCAGCAAGAAATCTGATATTGTTTATCCAACCGTCATGCGCCTTGAACGTGAGCAGTACATAACCTGTGTATTTTTCGCCCATACCAAACTGTATCTGTGGCAGCACAGCCGTTTCCTCCAGTTTCATTCCTGCAATATTCGGGTATGAGTTGAGGGCATATCGCAGTTTGTTGCACTGTTTTTGGTATTTTTCACCTCGAATCATGACAAACAGTTCGTCAAGACTCGTCAACTTCTGTTTGATTTCTTTTTTTGTCTTATACAAGACATTGATTTTAGCTATATTCATCTTGTTTTTAATAGTTTTTTATCTGAAATTCGTTTCTACGATCAAACGTTTTCGTTTCTACGACATAAAGTTTGCATTACATCGACATAAAGTTTGCTTTATATCGTGCAGAAATTTGCGTTTGATCGTAGAAACGATGTTTCTGCCGACACTTCACCGACACCTTACCGACACTTAAAAAGCATCTAAGTGATTGATAGTCAGCAAATAGACACTTCGACACTTGTTTTTTGAANNGTCGGTAANGTNTCATTTTCCAGTTGCAGTTCTTCTGAGTATGCGCCTTATCCTTGATGGTTTGATGTAGTAGGCTCGTAAATTTGGCACTGGTTTGCAGGCACCTGGCCGATTAGGTTCCAAGACTTCATGCGTTTATCAACTTCTGTTTAGGAAGTTCCCTTCGCACATTTCTGCATTTGAATTGTTTCGGGGAGCGTTCCCCGATTGATAAATTTGGACAATAATCGTTGTTGTTTTAAAAAGTTAATACTTAGAAATGGGCATTCCCATCATTGGGAAGGCTTGGGGCTGAAGTCAAATCCTCCTGCGAGGTTGGCTTCTGCTTCGTCGGCAGTTCGCTTTCTCATCCTCCTATGGCACTATACGTCTTTATCGAATTCTGATTGCAAAGGCCTGCATACCGCATTTGTTGTTGCGTGGGAATACTTCAACGCAACAGTGGCCCGCTTTCCTATTCTCATTCCAACGGCACTTGATGCAGTTCCCAAATACGTTACTTCCCTTTCAGCCGATCCTCGTCGCTTTTTACGGTGCCAGCAGAACACGTAATCACTCTTGTTTCCGAAGTTCACTACTACCCGAAGATGTCGTTGAGGTGAGCTTCGTGCTTGTCGTCAAACTTGCGGGGGAATGGTGGCATCATAACACTGGCAACTCTTGTAATTGATGGGCCGAACTGCNGATTCTCTCGCAGACCTCGCAGATAATCGCAGACGAAACCACAAAACCACACCAACCACAAACTGTCTTTCTCTGCGAAATAATGCAGCCTGCTGCATTCCCTCTGCGTGATCTGCGTAATCTGCGGGAGATACGGCCGTTTATCGTGTGAGTAATCTTGCATGCTAACCTCAATTACTCTGCGGGATACAATGCCGTTCACGTTGATACAAGAAACTCTGCGGGAGACATGCAATCAACTAGAACGGGCATTCATTGGGAGGCTTTGGACTGAAGTCAATCTCCTGCGAGGTGGCTTCATGCTTCGTCCAGTCGCCTGCATCCTCGCTGATGGGACTATATGTCTTGTCGAAGTTCTGATTGCAGCCTGCGTATCGCATGGTGTCCGTGGAGTACTTCAGCGCAACAGTTCCCGTCTTTCCAATCTCATTCCAACGGCACTTGATGCAGTTCCAGTACGTTACTTCCTTCTGCGGGTCCTCATCCTTCTTTCGGTCAAGCCAGAACACGTAATCACTCTTGTTTCCGAAGTCACTACTACCGAAGATGTCGTTGATGGTGAGCTTGGTCTTGTCGTCAAACTTGCGGGGATGGTGCATCATGAACACAGGCACTTTATACTGATGGGCGAACTGCACAATCTTCATCAGTAGCATAGTGTACTTCATCGTGTCCGTGATGCCAGTCTGCTCTGGTAGCTGAATCCAGTTGAAAGGGTCTATAATCAGCATGTCGCACAGTCCCTGGTAATACTCCTGCTGCGCTATGTGCAGTATGCCGTCGATGTCGTTGGTCACGTTGGCGTCAATCTCACGGATATACTCCCTACAGATTTCTTTTCCTCGCTGATAGGCTGGCTCAATCAGTTTACCTTTGCTGAACTCCTTACCAGTCATCACGTTGATCATCTCAGAGTAGTGGCGGGCTGTAGGATATTTCTCAGGACTGTAAACGAGAATGTGCGTGCCGTAAAGATGCACCATGCTCATCATGATGAAGTTCATCATCGTTGACTTTCCACTGCCCGGAGCGGCAAAACCAAGATAGATCAGTCCGTCCTCAATCCTGAAGATATTGTTCAGCTTCGCCACGTGCAGATCCTTCGCCTTCGGAAGTCCGTTCTCGTAAAGGTCATCAAGCTGCGACTCCACGCTGTCGAGTTCCACGAGTCCCGCAACGTTCATCTTCTTTGCGTGCTCAATGCACCATACCACGGCATCCCTGCCTTTTTCCATGAGCATCTGGTTGGCATCCTTGGCACAGTGAATATTGTCCTCGCCCTCGTCATCCTTCCATCTGTAAGTCCAGTCAACGCTCTTCATCCGTGACTCCCCGAAGTAAGCAGCAACCTTGTTGCGTGCCTCAATACCAGGTTCGTCCGTGTCTCCTGCATAGATGATCGTTGCCCCGCTGAAATAGTCCTTGTACTTGTCGAAACATCGCAAATCGCTCTGTGCACCGTTGGGCAGACTAACCACCGCCTCATAGCCACATTCCACGCAGGCTGCCGTGTCCATCATACCCTCTGTGATGAGTATCTGCGAGGCACCTATGGCACTGTTGACATTGTAGGGAATCTTCTCGCATCCCTGTTCAAAGAAGAACTTCTTTTCAGTCTTTGATGCCAGCTTAAACTGTACGTCAACGGTGTTGCTGCCGTCGATGAACGGAAATCCGATATATTCCTCCTTCGTTGCTCCGTGCTCAATCACCCTTGTTTTGATTCCAAGTTTATGCGCCGTCTCAGTGCTGATGCATCTGTATTTGAGATACTCCATCGTCTTTGTACCGAAGTTGGGCATGAAATAATCAGCCGTTGGCAGGTTGTATTTCTTCTTGGCATAACGCTTTTCCTGTCCCTCCTTCCATGTCTTGAAATGGCTTTCAAGCAGAAACACCGTTCCGCATCTGAAGCAGTGTCCCCAACCAGTGTCAAGGTCAATACTCACGCAGTCGGAATTTGGTTTGTTGCCCTCGTGGCTGCTGCATTCTGGACACTTGCATCTTATCTTTCCGCTCGTCTTTGCGCTTGTAGACCGTGAAATCTGTAAATCCTCCTTTGCTACAACCTTGTGACCGTAGCCGTCATCATAAGTCTGTGCCATGTCATTTCATATTATGAATTCGTTTATACTCGTCGTAATAGTCAGACCGTGCAGCCATTTCGGGGTCCATTTTGAAATCACCAACTGGAATGAATTCAAGTTTTATCCAGCTCCATATCGTGTTTGGATCCATCTGCCGTGGAGCATCAGGCGGTATAATCTGGTGGTGTGAATCATATCGTCTGCCATTCTCTTTGTAGTCGTAATAATCATCTTCACAGCATTCCATGGCTGTCTTCCTCACCATTTCGTCGTATTTGTATTGCTTGTAGTATTCATCAAACGCCTCCCTTGTCTTACGTCCCTGTTGGAGCAGATTACAGAAATACCATCTGGCGTTTTCATCCGTGTCAAAGGTCTTTCCCTTTGCCTTACACTGCATGCCGAACCATTCCATACAGGCATCAGCAACTGTCTTGTCGGTAAGGTCCAGAGCCGTAACTCCCGAAATGGATTTCACCCAGTCGGCGTCAGCAAATGATTTTTTGATAGAATCAGAAGAAGANCCAACGTTTGCGTTTACGTCNTCGCTTTTAATATTCGTAGTCGTANACGAAGAATATCTTTTATCTTTATCTATATTTTCTTTATCTCTATTTCTATCTTTATGTTCTATATAGTGGGAGTGCTGATTTTCAGTGAGTTGCGGAGTTATTTTTGCAACTTTTTTTGAAAATGTTGCAACTTTGTTGGAACTTTTTTGATTTTTCTTACAACTTTCATTGGCTTTCTTTGTGCTTTTCCACCCTCCAACACACTCCTTAATCTCTTCATCAGAAGGGTGTTCTGGCAAGCCGAGAGTAGTACGCAGATAAGGACTATAAAAAATATCGGTATCTTTTGGACTGCAAAACAATCCGTAGTTATTGATTATCTCAAGCAAGAACTTTTTATTCTTTCCCATTGCTCTGGCAAGACTAGGAATGCTGATATAACTTCCCAGTCCGTTCCTGCGGTCAACGAGATACTCAAAGATGAACATGATTGCTCCACGTCCTTCAAGTCTGTGATTAATGTCTAATTTCTGCATTTCCTCACTATTAAGGAAATTTGATGATAGCATATAGTATTTCATGATTCTTGTTAATGTTTAGCTGGATAATTTTCTATTCTCATTTTACGATTCTTTCCGTTACGTTTAAGTGAAACGTGAATCCAGAAAGAACCACCTCTTCGGTATTCGAAAAGCAGTTGATCATACTGGCAATGATTCGTAATAAAGTCAAAATATTTTCTGGCTATATATACGTTGTAGCAATGTATGTCAGCAGCTTCACCAAAAAGGTGCTGAGAGTTTCCAACTCCATTAACTCGCTGGTTAAGTACAGGGCAGCGGAAACCGCTGTTTATTTTGATTACGCCAAAGTTACGGCGTAAAGGTTCTAGGATTTTTTCACACAGATATTTTAAGTTTTCAATCTGTGTTGNGTCAGGTGTGTTGTCGATGTTATGGTTAATAGCAGTCTCAGAACGCATCATTTCATAAAGAGTAAAATGCTCAGAAAGCCTTTTCTCTTTTGCTTGTTCAAGTGTCATAATCTTGTTAAAAAAAGGACAAAGCTACCGCTAGAGTGATTATTCGTCATCCTTTAAATAGTGGTTAAAACTTAGTCGTTAGTTATACTAATATTTACATACCATATAATAATAAAATAGGATTTTCTTTATTTGCCCCTACCTTTTGCAGTAGGGGCAAATATAATTTAATGTGAGTTGTAGTTTCAGTCATAATAAACATATTTGATTGATTATTTCATATACAAATTTACGAAATATGCAAGCGATATAATGCGAAAAGTCAAAATCTTGCAAAAAACTATAGCGTTTTTAGCTCGATTTAACAATCAAATGTTTTTTTGTATGATTTATACAGCCAACTGCTTGCTTCTTTCTTTTTTCTCCTCCTCATCTGCCAGATGCGTAAATCAGGATTAATCGGACTTACTAGCCCAAACATATTAAAGACTAGCTGGCATATTTTTTTAAAACTTTGAGACTTGCCATCATAGTCTTCTATACATTTGCTAGAATAAAGTGCATAGCACAGTTCAATAAGTTCAGACTTCGTGCCACTCCAATAGATTTTATCATTTTTCATTGGTTGTAAATGTTTTTGTAATTGATTAATTACTGCAAAGGTAGACACAATGTTTAGAAATGCCATGAAACGTTCGCTATTAAACATATTTTTACATTTCCTTTTTTAATATAAACTGCTGAATACCAGAGGTTTGCAAAGAAGCATATCCACTTGAAACGTTCGCAATTTCGAACATTTATAGATTTTATACCATTTTTATTCATTTTATTTTTTTTCGTTCTTAAAAGATTCATGATTATATGCACTTCTGAATATTGCAAAAGACTTAGGGTCACAAGCATTATATCCCAATATTATAGCTAGGTCATGTAAAAACTGTGAGTGTAATTTGTGATTAATAATATATATATCGTCAATATGGATAATTATAGTCCTTATAACACGCGCCCGACTCCCGTATTTATTATTTATACTTAATTTTCTTATATGCGTAATGTCATCAATCCATTCTATATCATTCTTTATCTTCCATAGGATATGCAAATTTTCATGAAATTGAACAGCCAGACTGTCGTTTATATAGAAATTCAGCTCTTGAAAAATAGTTTGTCTATCCCGTTCTAGATTAGATATTCGCTTGTCAAGACTTTCAACTTTAATTAATAATTTATCCATTACATTTTCAATCTTTTTATCCACAACATTATTAATAACTCTCATTTCTTCTTCTAATAATTTACGTTCCATTCAGTTTGTTTATTTAAAAATATGCAAGGAATATACAAATTATTAAATAAATCTAAAAATGATAACACTTTTTATTTTGAATTGTGTTCAGGTTGTGCAGCCTTTGCACACAAATCCATGGACAAAGATAATGAGCCGGTACTCGTTTTACTTTTCTTGAAATAGTTTATTCTGGTAAGGGAAATAGGATAATGAATCGGCAACACAGTATTTTTGAGAATAGACATCAGTATTAACCTCATGAAATCATAAAGTTTTAATGCAGATTCAATTCAAGATGTTCATGAAGCAAGGATTGTAAAGTAAACTGTAAAGTTTTCAACTAAAACTATTACAACACGCTTTAGTATTTTAGATACTCTTGATGCGATAAAAAAAATGTCGTAAAGTAAAAAAAACTCTAAATATGGTCTTTATTTTTTTACTTACATGTTTATTATTAAATAACAAATAATGGTTCATATCATTATTTGTATATAAATATATATATTAATAAAATATGAATAAAAATGATTCATTTTTAAAAATGATTGTATTAATTTCAAATACAATTGAATTAATTTCGAATACGATTGTATTAATTTCAAATACAATTGAATTAATCTCAAATACAATTGAATTAATCTCAAATACAATTGAATTAATTTCGAATACGATTGTATTAATTTCAAATACAATTGAATTAATCTCAAATACAATTGAATTAATTTCGAATACGATTGAATTAATTTCGAATACGATTGAATTAATTATTGCTTGCATTGGATTCATTATTTTTATAATGAATTTAATGTAACAAAAAAAGCATCACACATTATTTAATGTGTGATGCTTTTTTTATTACTTCAAATTTTGCTATGACTTAGAAAATAACTACCTTTGTATATTAACACAAAAATAACCCTAAATTATCTATTATATGAATAGAATTATTCTCGTCGGTAATGGTTTTGACTTAGCACATAATCTTCGCACAAAGTATGAAGACTTTATAAATTGGTATTCTCATGAAAGACTAAAAGGTTTTGAAAATAACAAAACTCATGAAGATGATGATATATTATGTAAGCTAAGAATGAAAGATGTTCAGACTGTACTCAAAGATTATAGGCAAAAAGTAATATTAAATGAAGAATTTAATCGTTATCATAGATTTTATTATAGTAATTCTTTGCATGAATTTTTCACTATGAATTCTAATGAGGATTTCAAGGGTATTCTTGATATATTTCGTGAGATGAAGGGGAAAATCGATATAAAAGATTCATTTTTATTTAAAAATATCACAAAGTCAATTGAAACTAAAGGATGGGTAGATATTGAAAATGAATATTATAACTTTTTGCGTTCATTTTTAAATGATCATAAATATAATGATCCTAAACAACTTAACGACGAGCTAGATTTTATAAGTACTAAATTAATTAAATATCTAAAAGAGGTTCAAGACAAAAGTATTAATGAAGGTATATTAAATGAAGATATAAGTAAAATAATAACAGAGTCCTTTAACAAAAAAGACCTATCAATTGAGGCAACAGAGTATTTTAAGAAGGTTACTAAATTTGAGGGTGATGATTTTTTAAAAAAGAACGTGGATTACGAATTTAAAATTAAAGAACATCCACAACCTGAAAATATACTAATTCTTGATTTTAATTATACTAAAACAGCCGATTTGTATTTATCAAAAGGATCGAATATTAAAATAAATCATATTCATGGAGACTTAGAGCATCCAAATAGTGTGATATTTGGTTATGGGGATGAACTGGATCAAGATTACAAAGAATTGGCAAGGCTTAACGATAATGAATATCTACGCAATATCAAATCTATAAAATATCTAGAATCAAGTAATTATCGCGACGCCCTTTCATTTGTAGAGTTCGATAGATTCCAAATATACATTATGGGCCATTCGTGTGGCAACTCAGACAGAACGTTAATGAACACGCTATTCGAACATAAGAATTGTGCATCAATCAAACCATTTTATTACCAGGGTAAAGATAACAAAGACAATTATCTAGATATTGTTCAGAACATCAGCCGTAACTTCACCGACATGAAACTGATGAGAGACAGAGTTGTTAACAAAAAATTTTGTAAGCCACTCCCACAAAATGAATAAACTAGAACGTACGTATATTACATCAAGATTTGTAGAACATACAAACATTGTAAATACAGATACATAAATAAACGAGAAAGTTTACTTTGCTAAACAACGGCTTAGTCATTGCCAGTTACGAGTTCACAGAGGGGTATCAAAAGATGCGTACAGAGGTTATATATAAGGTTGGCTAAACAAAAATATTAATTAACCTGATAGCTTTATCATATCACAGGTTGTATAGATAACCTGTTACGAATCCTCCACTAAGTGAAAGTTTTATCTCTTGTGCATTGATGTTTGTTGACATCAAAGTCAGCATAAAACTACCAGATACTTCATAATACTATTAATTTATATTCACATTTTTTTTGCTATAGAAAGTATATATTCTACAGTAGAAAAAGATATGCTAAAACATATCACCTTACCTTTTTTAAATGCACCCTACATTGTAAATCGACTTTTTTACACCCGACAGGCTTAGTTTACACAAAAGCTATCAAAATAACTTGCAGTTTAAAACAGTTATAATTACACTCTTATTCGGCAGTTATCGAATAATATCCACATATTATTTACTTTGTTATAAAAAAAACTAACTTATAGTTATATTTCCCTTAATATGCTCAATATAGATTGATTTTTCACCATTCTGAGTTATTGTGCGAGTTGTAGAAGGTTGCGATTCATCAGACAATTCTATGTTTTTATTTATTGGAGCTGATACAGTTGGATTTGTCTTTATTAATTTAGTCATTAGTAAAGTAGCATCATTAGCAATAAGTTCTTCATAATTTCCAGTATTAATCACTGTTATATAAATCCAAAAATCGTCCAATTTATTAAGAATTTTAGTTATTATTGTTAATTCATTTAGTAAATAATTATTACTATATGATTTTTTTATTTTTTGTAAGATCTCATTTTTTTTACCATTCCAAAAGTTTCTTATGTACATTAATCCATCACTATCTCTTTTTATATCTCCTAAGTCAACTAAAGGAAATATTTTCTCTAAAATATTTCCATTATTAAAGATTTCAGTCATTTCAAACATGCAAGCTAATGATTCTAAATATTTAGGAGTAACAAACATAATTACCCTATCAGAGAGACCAATCTTCTTTTCAAAATTTTGTATATTGTCGCGATACGAGATATCATTTTTATCTATAAGAAAGTTAATTTTATTTTTATCTAGACCGTTTGTAATTGCTTCTATTGCTTTTTCGTATTTAATATCATGCTTGTATGATATAGATACTTGGCTTATACTATTTTCCATAAGTTGATATTTATTTATTTCATTAATTGATATCTTTTTTATTTTAAAATCCAAGCTTTCGTATGAAACAGTTTTTTGCTTACATAAAATTATAGTTATTCCATTTTGACGAGACAATGATGCTGATAGCATAGAAAGCTCCTCATGACTAAATGAAATTAAATCAAGTTCACCTTGAATTTGAATAATTGTTCTTTTTTTAGAACATAAAATTTTCATTAAGTTCAATAATAAGTCATACGTGGCCGACTCTTTTTGTTCTCTACTTAAATCAAAGAGACGATTTTTATGATCATCTATTACTTTGTTATTACATTGATGACACAAGCCAATAAGGAACAAGTCAAATGGCGAACAACTCATTGATTGAAATAAGTTTTCCTTATAAAATGCTACATAAGACTTTTCTGTGATAAAAGTTTCGATATCTTCATCACTAAGCTCCGTGTCAATTATATATAAACCAGATTTCAACGAAGGATCTAGCAACGCACTTATAAGTTGCTTCTGTTGATTTGATCTATTCATTATCAAGTTTATTAATAAAGTTGACTATAAAGAACTTATCGCTTGGGCTTTGCATGATTTCATCAATTAAATCCATTGCATGCTCCAAAGTATCTTGATAACAACTATCATTAAATGACTTAATTCCATTATAAGCTTGTATAATAACATCTAATATTTGATTCAATATACTATAATCCTTAGGATAGTTTGTTACTAGTATCATTTCCAACCATCGTAAAGCTTGTACTGGGTCTTTTATAGCATACCCCGCCAAATATTTTACAAATGACGTTATCTTATATGCACTCAATGGCGATGATACAAAAGTACTTGCTATTTTATATTGCATATCTTCTGGCCATGACTTTATATTATGGAAAATATTATCGCACGCTTCTCCCATATCCGATGAGTCAAATTTTGGCTCCATAAAATAGAGGATATAACTTATTGCATTTTCATTTACTCGTTCTCTCAAAGTGCATAGAAAATTCAACAATGAAATCCTTGCTTCTTCGCTTGTTTCACACATTTTATCAAGTAACACCTTAACACGCTCATCGCTATTATTATGTGACCATGCTAGCCATAGGATAATCACCTCTTCGCTATAGCACTCAGGGCAATTTGAAGCATGCGTAAGAAACTCTATTATTTCATCAATAGCATAGTTAACAAAATATACTAACGGATTATAATTATGCACAGGCATTGCCATAAGCCTTGGATCAAAATCGTGCATTAGCTTATTAAACAAAGTCACATTGCGGTTCTTATCTAAAAGATTAAGTGAAGCCATGTTAAATAATATTGCAGATCTAGTATAAACAGATGCCGTATCAGCAATACTCTCTAATGTTCTGAAGATTTCTTCCTTATATTCTTCTGATTGATCACACTCAGCACATTCTACCAACATATAGCCAGCATTTCCTCGTGTCTGATTTAACCCCTTATTATATATATCTTTCTCTTTATAATCATCATCTACTAACGTTTCATCTGCATTTTTAAGTGCATAACATATAAATTCAAAAAAAGATCTAGGAATGTTTCCTCCTTTTACTATATCAGATAAAGCGAATAACATTGAATGTAAATTAAAACCTCTTAGCGATGAATTCACATTATCATCAATTACTATCAATATTTCTTTGAGCAAATACTCAGCGGCTTCTATCCTGCTAGCGTCAATTAATCCTTGCATTCCTGATATTGCATAATCCAAAGGGATATTTGGGCTTTTTACTACATCATCTAATAATTTAATAAATTTATCAGGATCACTACTAACAACTGATCTAAACAAATGGCATTGACCTGTCAACGAAGGCCTATCCCAATCAAATGAATGATTATTATTATTGTATTTTTGCATTGAGATATACCAAGTCTTACAACTCATTTTTTCCGCCTGTTCCGGAGTAAGAGAAGTCCACCCTGCCTGAGAATTAGTTCTAAAAGGCATTTCATTTATTAAACGCTCCTTAGTAAACTTTCTGTCCAATCTAAGACGCTCTTGGTATGCTTTCCATGAATATTTTTTTAATTCATCTTTCGGTATTATCTCCAGCATATTACCCTTATACAAGTCTATATCTAAAATGGGATGTCCATATTGTAATCTCATCTTAACCATATCCATATCCATTGAATAAAGCTTCCACTCACTATTTTCATGTATAGTAAGTATTTTATTTATGCAAATTTCTTTTTGAGTATCTGACATGAGATCAAATACACTTTTTAATGCCTCAATAGTCTGATATTGTACTAAGGATGGAGCATTAGAAAAAAAAGATCTTTTTATAATCACATTAAAGAAGTTCTCTTTGAATATATTTGGTTTAGACGTGTATAAAAATAAGGCTATATATACAAAACATTCGTAATTACTTTCACTAAATTTAAAAATATAGCGCTTTACATATTCCTCATTAAAATCGGCTAACAAATTATCTATTAAAATATTAGTTACATAATTTGTAAAATTTGAGAACATATGCCCACCTTTAGCTCTTTGGAAATACGATAATTCAAAAGAATTATAAATTTCTGATTCTGGGATTTTGAACTTTGTTGATTCGTAAATAATGTTCAAGATTTCAACATAAAATTTAATGGATTGCTCATTATTTATCATCTTTAAATCCTCATACAATGGTTCTACATCTTGGCTTATCTGTATTGTTCTAATACTTTGAGATTCTTTATTTAAGAGCTGTAATTTTATGTTTTCTTTCAATTCATTACATACAAAGACAGGATTATCGTTTATAATTTTTCTCAACAAATAAGTATATTCAAGAGGATTTCTAGTCTTAACAAGTTTATTATAAATAGCTATCAATTTTTCTGAAGAGCAATTCAAATTATAATTTTGCAATAATTCGCCTATATATTTACGATCATCTTCATTACTATAATCAAGTTTTTTTTCAACTGTATCTAGAACTAGTTCTGAATTAGACCATAAAGTTCTTCTGCACATAATCATAACTTTTTCTTTATAACTTGCACTAAGCTTAGCCCACCCCACTTTATAATCAATTACACTCCAAATAGCACTAAACCAACTACTATTATGAACTGACTCCAAAATTACCCCCATATACAATTCGTTATCGAAAATTTTTCTTTGTATCAAAGAAATTTCGTCCTGTATTGGAGCCTCAAAATAGGCCATATTACTCAATGCTAATGATTTTAAGTGATAGCGATAAATATACTTTCTATCGTTATCCTCATCAAAAAGCAATTTAGTTAAAGTGTGAATATATTCAGAAGGATTTTGTTCACGTAAAAATGTGAGAATACTTTTGACTGAGGCTCTAGAGAACAATCCTTGATGGTGAGACTTTAACTCATCCAATAGATTTTTTCTTTTTTCAATAAAAATACGAGCATAAACATAATCAAATAATGTTTGGTGAAAGAATTGAACTTGCGTTTTATGTGCAAGGATCAAAAATCCACAAGAAAACAAATATTTAAGTTCAATACTATATCTAGTCTCATAATCCCTAATATGAACATAAAGTTCCTGTCTTTCATACATAGTTGTAACCATTGAGTCTAGTAAAGAAACTATATAATCTTTACTGACTCTGTCATTTTCTTCAGCATTAACAATATACTTACGCCATAATTCATTATAAAGCAAATCTGTTGTTAACGGATCTGTTAATTGGGAAAATAGACGCACTTTAAGGAAAAGATATAAATGAAGAGGATTACCTAAGAATGTATTAAGGTTATTACTTATTTGCTCTTTGCATCCATTATCTTTAAGGATTTCCATTACCTTCTCTGAAGAAAGTTCTTTTAACTCCCATCTTTTACTTACATTCAAACTTTCAAGTAGAGGATCATATTCTAAATCATAAGGTCTGCAAGAGACAACAACTCGTACATGCTCAATTAAACTTACTTTTTTGATTAGATTTAACATTGAGCGCAATGGAGTACGATTAGAAGACAATGAATGTGATAGTGCATCTATCTGATCTATCAACAATACAACTCTATTATATTTCGGAGCAATTTCTTTAATAAGAATATCTATAGGCTTTGACAAATGCATTTTTGTACTAAGCTCGTTAGCGTTTTGGAAATCACTTTGATCAGTTTTTAAACCAAGAACAAGATAATCTTTCTTTAATTCTAATTCATTTAAAAGATCGTGCATCACAATAGATTTTCCTATACCTGCTTTACCATATAATAAAGATAATCGGCTAGATTTTTCTGCAGAAGATTTTTTTCCTATCCAATCAAGTATCTGATCAACTTCAATTCGTTTAATTGGTGGCTTAATCGTAGGACAATAGTCATGCAATCCGAAAGAACAATCTTCAAAAGCAGATGAAGTTTCTTCAACATAGCTTTCTAAATAGACGTTACCACTTTCCATATAGATGCACTTATCACCAAATTGATTTATAACTTTATCTTCCATTCTAGTATTAAGCTGTGAGGAAATAATGAAAATATAGGTTATTCATTTATACGTAGACTATTACTTTCTTTATTCCTCTTGTTTATTTTTAGACTTATAGTATATTAAACTAAATTGTTTATGGTATTCTTGTTATTTAAACATGAATAAACATCAATTAATAAAAACAAGGAAGTAGAATGCCACTAAGTGTTTGCTTAAGAAACATTGTGCTTTACCAGGTGTTTTTTTAGTTAAGCGCAAAGATAAAAAATATTTTTGAACTATCAAATATTCTATTTGCTATTTTAGGTAAATAGTTACTATTTCAAGAACAATACAACATAAAGCAATAATATTTTCACGCTGATCTTTGCAGACTGCTCTATATATTAAACTCTCAATATTATAGTTTAAACCGCTGCATATCTTTGCATATCAAACGGTCTATTCTCCCGCAGATTACGCAGATGCCCGCAGATAACGCTGAGAAAGACAATTGCGACATTGGGAAGATAATGTAGTTTATACCGTAGCTTAATCTGCGTAAATTTGCGAGATCTGCGAGAGACTATGCCTTTTATACATTGACAAAGAAGGCGAACTAAAACTCGTATCTATTTCCTGCAATATATTGGTGTTGGTCTCTTACCAAATTACTTACATTATAAATATTTTTGTTCAAAAGTTGTACTTATATTTTTTATTACTATATTTGTATTCTCAATTAAGCAAAGTTGGAAATAGCACTTTAAGAGTTATTTGCCTTTAGTGAAATATGTTATGATACAACCTTTTTAAATCAATTCATGATATTGCGACCAGAAAACTTCAGATTCTAACATAAACTAAAAAAACATTGAAATATGAAAAGAACTTATTTTTTAATATTGTTATCTATCGTTAGCCTGTCTGCTTTTACCCAACAGATTAGCGAACTAGACAAAAGCGTGAATAAAATGATGGAGCAGGCTGAAAGCTATATCCCTGATTTTCATCGCAAAGCTGTTACGGCATCATATCCTATATTCAACGTACTAACAAAAAAGGAATATCGCAAGATTACTTTCTCACAGATGCCTAAGTATAATCAGATAGACAAATACATAGATTTCGATCATTTAGAACTCGATTGTATTTTGGCAAAGACTCCTGAAGGCATTTGGTATTTAGCAGGTGTATATGATAATGTTGATTCTTTTTACTATTACAAAAGTGCAAATAATAAATTATTCGATTATTTGGATAGCATTAAACCTGACCGTATATATTATCTTTTCGGACAATACTATTTCGTCTTAATAGAAAAAAACGGTCATCGGTATTTAATCAAGGAGATAAACAAACAATATCAGCCATGTGAAATAGTAGATATTGATCCTGAAATTACATATTTTAATACATGGTATTTTCCTAACAAGTATAAAAAGTTACGAGTCTATACTAACTAAATTCTGATTCATTGTTCTATGAACAAAGTTACAGCATAATGACCAAATGAAAGTTTAAATAATAAACTTGGTTTTACTATTTAGGTGCAAGAAAGTGTTTGCATATTTGCACCACATGAAATAAGGTTACTTTACCAAACAAATATTTCGTTATTTCTATTTACAAGTTACAACTATTCTCACGCAGAGATTATGTTGCTCACGCAGAGATTCTTTCTTTGCATGTATAAACGGCCGATTCTCCCCCAGATAGTGCAGATTCACGCAGACGAAATACAAATACAAAATAAGTCATGTTTTTTGCGCAAACAACTAGGCTTTTACCGGATTTGGCTTATTAGCAGATATTATTTGCCAAAGAAATAGGAAGTAACATAAAGACAATACTTACTTTAATAAAGTAATAGTATCATATATAAATAAAGGATGACTAAGCTAATATCTATTAAATATCAGCGAAGCCATCCTTTGTTATTTAAGTAAGGACAAAATGTGCTTACATATTGTCACAAACTTCTTTCTCGTTCTTTTTCACCTTCTCCCCTTTTTCAACAACACGTGCTGAATAGCCAAATTTAGTGAAACCCTGTAGCAGTTTGACCGGTGTAGTCTTATCTGCATCATACTGAATTGTAACAGTCTGATCAGGAATACTTGTATCGATCTTCTTTACTCCCTTTTCAAAACGCAGATTGCTCTTTATCTTGTTTTCACAATTTGCGCAATGCATTTGTGGAGTTGTTGTAACTACAACTGTCTTAATGTCTTTTGCAAAGCCTGCAACTGAGGC
>JGI20225J20221_1000665_pt6 | contig 37618 bp, 32 predicted proteins | sample BioMet4_FD_20221 | JGI IMG/M metagenome (IMG submission 20221)
CCTGTTAGCTGTGGCCCAAGCCGCTGCAGTTGTTTGCAGTAGGTATGCCCACGCGGTCGCAGCTTCGCACCCGCGCCCGGCCGCGAAAAAGTAGCTCTTCGGTCTGGATAGGGTCGCCCGACCGCCGGTGGTACCGGCCGTTCAGCCACCAGTGCCAAGCTCCTTATAGACGGGTTCGAGTTCCGGCCGCCGGAAACCCGGCCGCCGTCCTTGGCGCCTAAAGCAAGTAGTACCGCCGCGTCGGTCGATGTCGACCATGACCGGGATATCCACCCGGTCGACAATGTGGGCGTACTGGGTGAGCATTTCGGTGGACGACAGTACGCCGATGTCCGGCATGCCGAGCATGCTTCCGGCCGTGCCGTAGCCGGCCACGGACATGGCCGAAAAGCCGGCCTCGGCAAGGACCAGGGCGGACAGGCCGTCATGGGCCACGGGCAACATGAGGATTTCGGGCGCTTGTACGAGTTCGCGAAAACGCGCGGTCATTTTCATGGGCAACCTCCGATGGATCGGTTGTACGTCCAAACGGCCCATACCACAGACGACGGACAGGGAAAATCTGGAAATCTGGGTGGTTCCCGACGAGACCTCAGGCGACCAGCGGCGCGGGATGCTGGGGTTCGGGCCGGGCCTTGCCCATCTGGATGGCGTGGAGCCGGGCGAACTCGCCGTTTTGGGCCATGAGCGTATCGAAGCTGCCCATCTCATGGATGCGCTGGTTCTTGATCACGAGGATGGTGTCGGCCCGGCGCATCATGGACAGCCGGTGGGCGATGACGAAGGTGGTGCGGTTTTTCATGAGCCGCTCCAGACCTTCCATGATCAGCGCCTCGGTCTCGGCGTCCAGGGCCGAGGTGGGCTCGTCCAGGATGAGGATCGGCGCGTCCTTGAGCAGGGCCCGGGCAATGGCCAGACGCTGGCGCTGGCCGCCGGAAAGGTTGGCGCCCTTTTCACCCAGGATGGTGTCGTAGCCGCTGGGCAGGCCTTCGATGAACTCATGGGCATTGGCGAGCCGGGCCGCGGCGATCACTTCCTCGCGACCGGCCTGCTTCTTGCCGTAGGCGATGTTGTCGTGGACGCTCATGGGAAAGAGCTGGGTTTCCTGGAGCACGATGGCGATGTTGTCGCGCAGGCTTTTGACCGTCACATCGCGCAGATCCTGGCCGTCGATACTGATGGCGCCCTTTTGCGGATCGTAGAAGCGCAATAGCAGGCTGATCAGCGACGTCTTGCCGGCGCCGGTCTGGCCGACCACGGCCACGGTCGAGCCGCCCGGGCAGGTGAAATCGACGTTGTTCAAGACCATCTTGTCGTCGGTGTAGCCGAAGCTCACATCGTCAAAACGCACGGCACCGGCGGTGATGGCCAGGGTCTTGGCATCGGGCTTTTCGGGCACGGCCTCGTCCACGTTGAGCACGTCGATGACCCGCTTGGCCTGGGCCAACGAACCGCGAATGCTGCCGGCGGTGACGCTCAGGTTGTTGAGCGGCGTATAGAGCGAGGCCAGATAGGCGATAAACACGAGCAATTCACCGGTGGACAGCGCGCCGTCCAGGACGTGGCGCACGCCGATGTAGAGCACGAGCGCCGAGCCGGCGGCGGTGATGCCCGAGACCAGCCAGCCGTAGACCGTCTGCAAGGCATACAGCGACAGCTTGCGGTCAAAGGAATGCTGGGACTCCGTCACGAACTTGCGCCGTTCCTCGTCCTCGCGGCCAAAGGCCTGGACCAGGGTGATGGAGGAAAAAATGCGCTCCACCATGGTGTAGACCTGGGATTCCTGAAGGCAGGTCTCGGTGGTGAGGTCGCCGATCCTGCGCGAGACCCGGGAGATGGCCAAAAAGAGGAACGGAATGACGCACAGCGCCCACAAGGTCAGTTCCACGTCCATGCGCATGCACACGACCAGCATGCCGGCGAGCAGGGCAATGCTCGTCATGGTTGTGAACACGCCGTTCATGAGCAGGGTCTGCACAGAATAGGCGTCGCCCATGATGCGGTAGATAAGGTCGCCGGTGGGCCATTTCTGATGAAACAGCAGGGACTGGCGCTGCAAATGGTTAAACAGGTCGCAGCGCAGATCCTGGACCATGTCCTGGCCCATGCGGATGGTCAGGTAGTTGTTGAGGAGCTGCACGAAGCCGACCAGGAAATGCACGCCGACCAGCAAGCCGACCACGGCGGCGAGTTTGACGCCGATGGCAATGGTGGCCAAATCCGGGGTCCAGCCGAAGACATCCAAGGGCTTGCCGCCGATGATCTGGTCCACGGCGAGCTTTAAGGGCCAGGGTTTGAGCAGCTCCAGGGCGCTGGCCATGCCCACCAAGCCGAGGGCCAGCAGAAAGAGCAGGCGATACGGACGCAGGTAGCCGAAAAGGGCACGAAAAATCTTCATGGTGGGGATCCCGGGGGTGGATCGTTTAGGCTGGCCCGGCGACCGGCCGGGTCTGGCTTCGATCATGCCGATCGCCGCCGCGGAGAATTGTCCGCGACGGCGACCGGTTGTTTGCAGTCTTGCGGCGGCTAGGCGACGAGTTCGTCTTCCTGTTCCGACCGCGTATCGGCCAGGGCGGCGGCCAGGGCCGGCTCGACCTCGGCCGTGTGGGGTTCGGCGGCCTCGCGGGCCACGGCCCGGACGACACGAACTTCCTCGGGCTCGGTCATGGAGCAGCCGGGACGGGTGACCATGACATACTGGATGAGGGTGGCGATCAGGGACGCGGACCGGTAGAGCCCCGCGAGCATCCAGACGGTGAGCAGCCCGGCCGCGCCCGCCGTGATCATGGCGGACAGCGGATGGAGCATGGCCAGGCCGGCGGCGGTGCCCAGGAGCCCAAGCAGCACGATCACGGAGAAGGCCGAGGGCAGGACCGATCCGGCCAGGCGCACGAAGCGCTTCTCACCNCCGTGGTTTTCCACNGTCACACGCATCCGGGCCGTGGTCAAGCGGCCAGGGTTCGCCGAAAGGTCCCAGGGCGGGGTGGACGAGGCCGTGGCGAAACCGGTGTCCAGGGTGTGGCGCACGCCCAGGGTATGGAGCAGGCTGATGATGGAAGCAAGCAACTCCTCNCGTTCCAGNCCCTTGGAGTTCCAGAAGAACCGGTGGAAGGACAGGTGATGGGCCAGGATGCTGCCGGTNGCGGCCAGGCGGCGGAAAAAGCCGACCTTGGGCAGGCTCGATTCGTCGCAGGCGGCCTCGGTCAGGGGCAGCGGACACGGCGCCACGCCCGGATGGCGCTTGAGGCTCCAGACGGTCTTGTAGCGGGTCCAGCCGCGCAGCACCGGCTGGGCCAGGGTCAGCCCGGCGATGATNAGGCGCGAGGTCATGTTGTCGTGGTGCAGGGGCAACCGGGCCTTGCTCACCCGGTAGGCGACNAAGGCNAGCGTGGTTGCGGCCATGACCAGNCCGGCCGCGCCGGCGATCAGNGAAAACGGCGTGGCGAGCANCGCGGCCACGGCCAGGACCATCCATTCCATGGACAGCGGCAGGTAGGCGGCCAGGCTGCCCTTGGGCTCGTANAGGGTCTGGAACAGCCCGGTGCCGAAGGCGCCGTGGTAGACGATGGGGCGGGCGGCCAGCACGGCCCCGGANATGTCGCCNTAAATCCGGCCGGCCCAGCGGGAATTGCCGAGCATGTTGAAGCGGTCCTTGTGCTTGGGCAAAAGGAGCGCCTCGGCCCGACCGTAGCCCTTCTGCTGCTTGAGGTAGGCGGACACGGTGCAGCGGCGGTGGTGCCACACGAACATGGCGGCGGAAAAACCGATCAGATGGCCCTGGTCCTGGAGGCGCCAGCACACGTCCACGTCGTCGCCGGCGGCCCGGTAGGTGGCGTCGAAGCCGCCGATACCGGCCAGGTATTCCTTGCGGTAGGCCATGTTGCAGCCGGGCACGTGCTCGGCGATCTCGTCGGTGAGAAGCACATGGGTGGGCGCGCCCGGGGACACGGCCACGCAGGCGGCGGTGCGGTTGTCATCGGGCGGGGGCAGGTTGGGGCCGCCCACGGCCACGAACCGGTCGTCGGTGAAGGCCCAGGCCATGTAGTGCAGCCAGTGCGGGTCCACGTAGCAGTCCGAGTCGGTGTAGGCCACGATCGAGCCCCGGGCCGCGTTCATGCCCACGTTGCGGGCGGCGGACAGGCCAAGGTTCGGCTGGTGGATGACGTGGATATAGGGCGCGGCCGCGGCATGCCGGTCGGCAATGGGGCCGGTCTCGTCGGTGGAGCCGTCATCGACCACGATGACCTCGAAATCCGGGTAGTCGACCTTGGCGAAGGACGCCAGGCAGCCGTCCATGGTCGAGTCGGCGTTGTAGGCGCAGATCACGACGGAGATCGCCGGCGGATTGGGCGGCAGCATGGGCAGCTTCTGGCGGTAGATGTCGGCCACGGCCTGGTAGGCGGGCTTGGGCTTGCGCACGTCGGAAACGATGCCGAACTTCCAATCCTCGATCAGATGCCCGCCGGTGTACCACTCGTCGGTCCAGGCAAACACCATGGTGCCGGACACGCCGAGCTCGAAGGCGGCCTTGAGCTGCCAGGACAGGGTCTCGGCCACGTGCGCCTCGTCGTTGCGGATGGAATCCATGCCGAACTCGGACAGCACCAGCGGCAGTTCGCCGGCCACGTTCTGCAACCGCTTGACGTAGGAGCGGAAGGCCTTCTCGTCGTGCAGATAGAGGTTGACGGACAGGAAGTCGATAAAGGGCAGGCGCAGGTATTCGGTCGAGGGGTAGTTGGCGTAGGTGACCATGCCCTCGGGATCTTCCTCGCGCACGATGGTGGCGAGCTTGGCCAGGAACTTCTCGACCTTGCCGGCGCCGTGCCAGCGCACGATGTGGCTCGGGATCTCGTTGCCGATCAGCCAGGCCAGGATGGCCGGATGGCCGGCCAAGGAGGCCACGGCCTCGCGCACGGTCTTCTGGATTTCTTCCTTCACCTCCCACTGGTCGAGGAAGCACAGATGCTCAGGCCAAGGGATACCGACCATGACCCGGATACCGGCCTGGGCGGCCAGGTCGAGGAAGTGGCGCGGGGGCACGTAATACACNCGGATGGCATTGATGCCGGCCCGGCGCATGAGNTCGAAGTCGCGGATGACGGTGGCGTCCTCGGGCAGAGGTTCGCCCCGGGAATTCTCCGGGAACGGCCCGTANGTCACGCCCTTGATGAAGAACTTGGTGTCGCCGGCGAAGAGATAGCGGCCCTTGGCGCGTACGCGGGGGAGGCTGGACAGCCCGGCAAGTCCTTCTTCGATCTGGAACATGGTATCCCCTTCTCCTTGGTATGGGCGGTTGGTGTCGCCCTTGTGTCGTCGGCGCCGGACCGGGGGAACCGGCCCTGGCATCGTACTTTTCGGTTTTGGGAGTGTTTCCGGTATCAGCCAGTATTCTTTACTTTTTGGCAAACGACTGGGCCGATTCCCGACCACTCGATACGGCCTCTTAGCACGTCCCGTGCCAAGCCCTCCAAGCCAGGTACCATCGGGCTTGCACGGCACCCACCGCCGGACCGGAGGGACCGAAGTACGAAATTTTCACTTTCGAGTACGCAATTGTAATCGGCCCAACGCGAAGGCCCCCCGCCGCGTGCGCCTTGCACGGCGCATGCGGCGAGGGGCCTTGCCTCACAGGGACAGCCCCGCCAGGGGGGGGGCCCGATACCTCGACGAAAGCGGGAGGCCCCGCCGTGGCAAGGCCTAGACGCTTTTCATTTGTTCCACGAGATTTTCCAGCTCCACGGACAATTTCGCCAGTTCCGACACGGCCTGGGTCGCTTCCAGCATGGCCGAGGCGGTCTCCTGGGAGGTCATGTTCACCTCCTCGATGGACCGGGAGATTTCCTCGGTGCTCTGGGCCTGTTCCTCCGAGGCGGTGGCGATGTTCTGGGCCTGGGTATAGTTTTTGTCGGAAATGGAGAGGATGTCTTCCAGGACCGAGCGGGCCGTATGGGCCATGGAGATGGAATTTTGCACCTCCTGGCGGGTGGACCGCATGTTCTCCACGTTCCGNGCCGTTGCCTGGGTGATGGCGGTCACGGCGCTGGTCACTTCCGACGTCGCGTTCATGGTCTTTTCCGCGAGCTTGCGGACTTCGTCGGCCACCACGGCAAAACCGCGTCCGGCCTCGCCGGCCCGGGCCGCCTCGATGGCGGCATTGAGCGCCAGNAGGTTGGTCTGGTCGGCGATGTCGGAAATAACGTTCATGATNGACTCGATGCCTTCGACCTGCCCGCTCAAATCATTGAGNTCNTTTTCCTGGATACTGAAGCGCTCATTGATGGCCTTGATCACGCTTTCCACTTCGATGACGGTCTCATTGCCGGAAGTGGCNCGTTCGCGNGCATTTTCCGCATCCGTCGCGGCCAGGGAAGCNTTCTTGGCGACCTCGGCCACGGTGGCGTTCATTTCNTTCATGGCCACGGCNGTGCTCGTGGCGCGACTTTGCTGCTCGGCCGCGCCCTTNGAGGATTCGTCGATCTGCTTGGACANTTCCTGAGCGGCCGAGGAGACGCGCAANACGATATCCTCCACGGTTTGGGCCGCGGCCAGCATGCCGTCGCGCTTGGCCTGCTCCGCTTCCAACCGGGCCTTGTTCGCCTCTTCCTGGGCTTCCTGGGCCGCCACGGCNCGGTCCTCGGCTTTTTTCCGNTCCTCTTCCATACCGGCGAACGTTGNCTGCAATTGCTNNTGCANCTTGATGATNGCNAGATAGATGCCTTGGGCTNTNTCGCTGTCGTNAAACCGGAGCGAGGTATCGCCCGTGGCGATCTTGTTGGCGAGTTCGGCAATGGCTTTGGGGTCGCCACCGATCTGGGTACGGATCGTTCTGGTGTTGAAATAGATAATTGCAACGGCAAGAGCGGCGAAAACCAGCAGGCCAGCCCACAAGAGCACCTTGAGATTCGTCAGCGAAGTGTCCATGGCCGCTTGATCCTGCTGCCGCACCTGCTTCAATTTTTCCACAAAGGAATCGATTTGCTCTCCTGCGTCCGTGAGAATCTTTTTCCCCACGCCGGAATCGAGCCGCTTGATGATCTTGGCCCACATGAGATTGGTGTTGCCCACCTCTGACTGGCTGTTGGCCAACAACTGCAGAAATTTGGCCGCGCTTTCCACATGATCTTGCGTGGAAACGGGGATCTCCTTCACCGCTTTGAGCATCGCATCACGGTCGATGCCCAGATCATCCGCGATTTTTTTGAATTCCTCGATATCAGGCTGCTTGGTCAGCACCTGCCCGCCCAACCAGGAACCGATCTGGACGCCGTCCACGATGATGGGAACAGCAAAATCCACGAGGCCCGCATGACAGGTGTACGCATAGGGCTTCCCGGTTTCCATGGCGACCTTGCCGCCTTTGACATCATTTTCCGTGCACCGCGCGCCGCCTTTTTTCGTGGCGCGCACCAGCCCAAAGCAAAATGTGCTGAACTCCTTGAAGGATTGTTCTTTGACCGCCTTGCCGTCCAGTTCCGTGACCAGGTTGGCAAGCCCCGTCATCTTTTGAAATAGGAGCTGAAATTGGCGCAAGGTNGTNGGANTGAGCACNTGCTCCACTTTGACNTTATTGCCNTCNCCNGTTGTCTTGGCCCGCTCTTCCGGGGTCATATCCAAGCGTTTCCGATCCATNATGGANGGCTCGGCTTCCTGCGTATACCATTGCTGCATCAACGTATGNGCATCAGACAANGNNGNTGTATCAAGATTNATATTTTTTGCCAAGNCAATTGCNTTATCTGTNTGTGCTGTCNTACTNNGNTTGCANNTGTTTATACGGAGCAAGGTATNCATTNTTACCNGTAAGCATNTAGTTTCGTATGCTGGCNTCGATTTCATGCATNAANCTATTGAGNTCACCAGTNNCNCGAATNAGNTNAACCGTNGTCGTCTGGGCTGTTTCAATTTTTNTNAAATCACCCANNACNATAAANACATANATACAAGNGANNAGAAACATNCAGAGCATTGCAACATTGCCTGCGGTTATCCTCTTTTGAAAATTCATAACAACCTCCTAGTACACGANATAACGTTCNAAAAACGCTATNGACAGGCCTCTCCATACAAAATANACGCCAGTCCCTATGCAAACAATNCNTGTCAGCAAAAGNANTNTTTTGCTGTTNAACTTTATCGCCGCTANGGANACAGGGACNACATAGATGGAGGTAGCCAAAAANAAGATTACNAAAAACAAGACACCGCGCCANGGACTGCCGTTTTCCATGGCCAGGCTNATTGCCANCAGGAGTGGCGGGCAAAGCGTGACGCCCGTCAGCATGCCGGCGGTAAAGACTGTTTTGCGCGTTCCGAAAAGCATTCTTTTGCCNGGGCACTGTTTGTGCGCGCCGTTGTAAAANGCCTGGGCGATGAGNATCCCGCCAAGTGCGACCTGGGTCAGGGCAAGAAACAGCAGACTGTAGGGCANTGCNNCGCCAAGNCTCCCGACCCCCCCAGCCAAAAGCCCTAGCACACAATAGGCAACGAGACGGCCGCCAAGAAAAATACCAACTAGTCCCAATCCGGCCCGGAGCCCCTTGTGGGGGGAAAGCAGCAACAAAGGGGCGAGGGTGGGCACGCACCTGGCCATGCAGAACAATCCTGCCGAAAGCCCCAGGGAAAATGCTTGGAGGATCATTGTTGTGGCCCGAAGAATTGTTTTTTCGCTTGCTCGGACATGCGGGAAGGGTCCCAGCGCGTTTTCATATCGACGATGACTTGCGCGGAATGCTCTGGAGAAACACTTGTTGATGCAGATTTTATAGCGGAAACAAGCTCCTTGACATAGGGACAGAGCGGAGATGTCAAGATAATCGTGACGGTATTCGTCTTATTCTGCGTATCGCAGGTGATCGCTTGAACGATTCCTAACTCAATGATATTTATATTTAATTCAGGATCTTGCAAACTGTGCAGTTGTTGCAAAAGCTGTTTTTCACATTGCGAGCCAGAAGTCAGAATACTTGCGTATTTTTCCTGATAGTTATCGGTTTCATCAATATTATACGCCTGCACTACAGAAATAGTTCCCTGGATTCCAAAAATAAAAAAAAGAAAAAACACAAAAAAATTGCGCAGTGCGAAACAAAACACGGCGCAACGAGTGTCCTGAATTGACCTTTTTTTCACGGCTTGAGGCCATCCTTGGACTTTACATTTTTTGTAGCGTCACCCAGAAGGATTCGAGCGAACAACCACGGCGCAAGAAGCCGAAAATCGTCAATGAACCGTAATAAAAACAAACGCATCGAACGCCTAAAAGCGGACTCTTGCACATTGCCTCTTCAAAAACAGTTTCCGACAATTGACCAGAGATTCCAGCGTCTGTCTCCCCTGTGTATTCTTACCAAGGAGTTGTTTGAAAACAACTCCGGTACAAAAATATCCCTCCAGCATGGCACTGAGCCATCTGTATCTGATGCAACAAAGATACCTCTCTTCCTTCGAAAGAAAGAATGCTCCCGACAATTGCTGCACTTTGGTATCCAGTCTGCTCAATCTGGATTGAGCATTGGACATGCATAGCAGAAAATTTACATCCCGCAAGATGTTCAAAAATCGAACAGTTTTTCAAAACAGTACCCTTCAATAGAAAAAATGGGTATTGGGTAAATTTTTTCAAAAGGGCGTACCAGTCCTCGGCATTTTGACACCGCGTTCAAACGCACCACAGGCGCACAAGGAGGCTCTGCAACAGCGACCAACACCTGAGGGGCATTCGTTTTTTGCGCACGATGTTCGCCAGTTAGCGGGAGGCCGCACGCAGGAGAAAAAGAGGGAGACGGAGGTTTCTCGGCCGCAATAGTCGTCTTTTTTGCCGGGCCGTGTCGCAACGACCGCTGGCCCGTGCGCCTCAGACGTCCGGGACGCTCCCCGGCCCGCTTCGCGCACGCAAAAATTTCTTCAAAAAAGAAAAAGGGAGTCAGGTTTTCACCTGACTCCCTGGATTTCCTGGCGGGGCCGACGAGACTCGAACTCGCGCCCTCCGACGTGACAGGCCGGCGGACTTATTTTTTACTGATTTGTACTCAAGTTTATATCCCATTATTTTCATGACTTTTTCATGATGTCTTTTCATATTGACTTCTACCGAAAGCGATCTATTTTGACCTCGTCTGCTGGGGATAGTGCTGGGGAAAATCGAATACCCCAGTGACAGCGAGGAGGGTTTCTGCATGGCACGGCAAGGTCGGACCAAAACCGATTACCCGGGCGTCTACTATGTCATGGGCACGGCAGTGGCCACGGGTAAGCCTGAGAAGATATTTTACATCTTCTACCGCAAGGATGGTCACCAGATCGAGGAAAAGGCCGGGCGCCAACACCAGGACGCCATGACCCCGGCCAAGGCGGCGCGGATCAGGGCCGAACGCATCGAGGGCAAGACCTTGTCGAATCAAGGCCGCCGGGAAGCCATCCAAGCCGCCAAGGAAGCCGAGGCCAACCGGTGGACGCTTTCCCGCCTTTGGGATGAATACAAAAGCCATCGCCCGGATGGAAAGGGCCTGCGCACCGATGACGGCCGCTTCCACCTGCATATTGCCCCCGCCTTTGGCGACAAGACCACCGATGAAATCATCACTTTGGACGTGACCCGGCTACGCTCGAAGCTGGCTAAGACCAAGGCCCCGCAGACGGTAAAATCCGTCCTGGCCCTGCTCAAGCGCATCATCGCCTACGGCGTCAAGCAAGGCCTGTGCGACTGCCCGGACCCCAAGCGCCTTTCCATCGATCTGCCCAAGGTGGACAATGAGAAGATGGAAAGCCTGACCCCGGATGAACTCGTCCGACTGCTGGGTGCCTTGGATGAGGAAACCAACATCGACGTGGCGGACATGATGCGATTGGCCTTGTTCACCGGAATGCGCCGGGGCGAACTCTTCAAGCTCCAATGGGACGATGTGGATTTTCTCCAAGGGTTCATCACGCTCCGCGATCCGAAAGGCGGCCGTGACCAGAAAATCCCCATGAGCGACCCGGCCCGGCAGGTATTGGAAAATCACCCCCACACTGAAAGTCCCTATGTCTTTCCTGGACGTGGAGGCCGACAGCGCACCGACGTGCGCCGCATGGTGGACCGCGTCAAGCAACGGGCGGGACTACCCGAGGATTTCCGCCCGTTGCATGGCTTAAGACACACTTATGCATCCCTGCTGGCCAGTTCGGGCAAGGTGGACCTCTACACCCTGCAAAAGCTCATGACCCACAAGAATCCGAAAATGACCCAACGCTATGCTCACTTGGCGGACGAGGCCCTGAAACGGGCGGCCGGCGTAGCCGGTGAGATCATGAACGGCATCGGCGCCGAAAAAGCCCCGGAACGCAAGGTGGTTCGGATCGGGGGAGGCAAGTAAGCCATGCCCGTCTTGAGTGTTTTTTTCGGCATCGTCATCACCATGTACTGGCGGGAGCACAATCCGCCCCATTTCCACGCTGCGTATGGTGATGCTGAGGCCATCGTCTCCATTGAGACGTTGGAAGTCCTCCGGGGCAGTCTCCCCCGCAGGGCTTTGGCCCTGGTATTGGAATGGGCGGCCGAGCACAGGGCGGAACTTATGGAGAACTGGCGGCTATGCCAGGCGTTCACTTCACCACAACCTATAGCCCCATTGGAGTAGGCCATGGTTGCATGGAAAGTTGAGACAGTTAGGCCCTTGCCGGGCTATCGGCTTGAAGTGATGTTCGCGGACGGACTTCGCGGTATCGTTGACTTGTCGGACGTTCCCCATATGGGTGTTTTCGCCTCATGGGATGATCCTGCTTATTTCGAGCTGGTGAGCGTCAATCCCGAAACCAAGACGGCCTGCTGGCCCAATGGCGAGGATGTGGCCCCGGATGCCATGTACGATGAGGTGAAGCAGCGTCAGGCATCCGCTGCGTAGTGACCTAACTCTTCCAGGGCCTAGCCGACGTCTGATCAACGCTGGCGAAACGCCGCTTCCCTTGGCGGCTGGCCCTGGGATTTTTCAAGGGGATATGCTGAAGGGAGCTTATTATGCCTGATTTAGATATACTAGACAAAAGTCAAGATGACGCTTTGGCAGAAGTTATGGAAAAGATAATATTTCCAAATGATGAACATTTAGCTGATTGCTATCACTACATTAGAATTTCTAAGAAACATGTGGCAGATGATTTGTTTTGGTCTGAGTTATCCGATCCTACAACGGGATGGTTGAGAGCTAGGTATGTTCGTTCTATTATGAATAAGCTATTAAATTGCCCATCGCTATGCGAAATGAAAAAAATTCAAGATAAAGCATTCGCAGAAAGTTTTGTTGTTGGCCTTGTAATGATGAATATGTACAAAATGTATCTGCTTGGAGAAGAGGCTAGCTTAGGAAAAGCTGCATATGCAACAAGAATTATAATAGAAAAATTACAAATAAGCCTTCCAAAAAGTAATATTGAGAAAAAAGTTAGAGCAAAAAGATCTTCTGCACATCTTGCGGCGGCTTTGGTCTTGTATTTTAGTTCGATAGGAAAGATTGATATTGGTGACCTAGATGAGTTGACAGTCATGCTGTCTACAGCGAAACAGTTTTACGACTTTGGCGTAAAATACACGCCACCGAACCAAAAGCAACCGATTTTCTCTGGTGATATGTGGACAATACCAAATGACTATCCGCTTGTTGAGGTTGACTTGCCGAGTAAAACCACAGACGACACCCTGATTTCTGCGATAAGCATGTACCAGAATAATAAAGAATGGGAGGGCAATTGGTAGATCTAAAATAACCTCCAAACTCTGGATCTGACCCCCCGGCCTTCTGTGACTGGGGGTTTTTTATTTCCCCCAGTGACGCCAAAACCGATTTGGGTAGTGTGGCCATGGACCGATTTGTTGGTTCATGGCCCTTTTTATTTTGAAGGAGACAACAATGATGGATGCTAGCGGACTTTATGGAAGGGACGAAAAGAAGGCGGCCGAAAAACTTGGCGTGTCTGTGCACACGATGCGCGCATGGCGATGCAGGGGGCAGGGGCCAGTGTACGCCAAAGTTGGCCGCCGCGTTTTGTACTTTGACCCGGACTTGGATGCCTATCTGGCGGCCTGCCGGGTCCAGCCGGTGAATGCGTAGGGGGTGCTGATGCTTAGCCCCCAAAAAATGAAAACCCAGACCTTCGCGGGGCCTGGGCTTTCAAGAAAAACTGTAAACGTGTGCAACTCCTTTCTGGCGGTTCCTCGCCGTTTCGTCAACCCCTCCGCCCTTCTCTTCCGTGTTCGCCCCCTCGCCGGCCTCGCCTTGGCCGGCGGATGGGCCGAGCGGCTGGTGCTCTGGCTCCCGATGGCGGATCAGGCCGCGCGGCTGTTGCGCGATGCTGTAGGGGGCAGAATATGAGCACCGAAAAAGATGTAGTCAGTCTCGCCCTCACTTCAGATGAAACAGATATCGTGCTTGCCATGGCGGCAAGATGGGATTTTCCAGGTCGATCGAACATAAGGGGCCAAGACGAGCGGGCAAAGATGCTGGCAACGGATGCCACGGTTGGAATGGTAGGACAATACGCTGCCCATAAGTACCATTTCGGAGCCGCTGCAAGAGAAAAATTTCTAGTCTCGCGTTGGCACGCCAACCAACACAAGTTTAAAAGCGATGGTGGATATGACATTGACGCTTTAAATGTTGATGTCAAATCATCATTGCGCCGCAATAACATCCCTCTCATGGCGTACCATCTGCTCGTCAGGCCCAGTGAATTATACGCTGGCTGGAATTATTGGTTTGCCATTGTTGATATTATCGAGGGTCACTGCCCTGTTGTTCATTTGCTCGGCTGGGCATCTGACCAAATGCTTCCGCAAAGACCCGCCGTAGACGGCACTTTCAAGGGGGCACACGTTCTGCCAGCCCGGCAGCTCAATCCGTTTCAGGCGCTGCGTTGGGATTACTTCGGGAGGCCGGCGGCGTGACAACTTATAAAACCAAACAAGAGGCGTGTTCTATTCTGCATGCCGATGCGCTTGTCGAGGGCCACGACCTTGTGTCGGCGGCCCTCCGGGCGCTCTCCTGTGGACTCCAGCCGACGCCCACACAGGCCAAGGCTCCGACCCTGGCCGGTTGGCAGAACGGAGGGGTGACCGAGGCCAAAGCGCGACAGGTCTTCGCCATGGCCGAAGGCATCGGGCTTGTGTGCGGCGCACCGTCCGGGAACCTGGAATGTTTGGATTTTGACATGGGGGGCGAGTGTCTTGGGACATGGACCGAGATCGTCGACGCCGAACTGCCCGGCCTGACTGACCGGCTTCCTTTGGAACAAACGCCGTCAGGGGGCTACCACGTCCCTTTCCGCCGTTTGGGCCTGGTTCCTCGAAATCGGAAGTTGGCGCAACGCCTAGTCGACGGCAAGCCGAAAGAGCTGATTGAAACGCGAGGGACCGGTGGCCAGTTCGTGACCGCGCCGTCGCCGGGGTATCAGTGGCTGCAAGGCGGATGGGACACGATTCCGACGTTGACGGATGCTGAGGCCGACGTGCTCATTCATGCTGCCATGGCTTTGAACGAGTATGTGGCTCCACAGGACGTGCGGGGCCAGGAGCGACCGAAAATAGATCAGTCCCGCTTGATGCCTGGGGCTGACTTCAATGCCCGTGGCGACATTCTGCCATATCTAGATCGTGCCGGCTGGAAACTGAGCGGCTGCCGGGGGAAGAACACCTTCTTTACGCGTCCCGGAAAAGATCATGGCATAAGCGCAAGTCTTATAGACGGCGCAGTGTTTTATGTCTTCAGTACCAATGCTTACCCGTTCGATTCTGAGACAGGTTATAGCCTATTCGCAGTTTATGCGCTCCTGGAGCATGGCGGCGATTATTCCGATGCAGGCAAGGCGCTCTATGCGGATGGGTTCGGTGATCGTGCTGTCCTTCCTGCCGAAGGAGCCGAGGGGCAGGCCCATGAGGGGCAACAGGCTCCCGCTTTTGACCTCGCCTCCTGGGAATCAACCCAGGCCTATGTGGGTGAACCACCGACGCGTGAATATCTCGTGGCCGGGGTCATCCCAAAGGGTCAAGCCAGCTTGCTGGCCGCCGCTGGCGGCGTGGGCAAGAGCTTTTCGCTTTTGGCCTTATGCCGCGACGTGGCCGCCAGCCGGTGCAAAGCTCAACTGCCGCCACGTCATTTCGGCGGCGCGTTGCAGGGATCGGGCAATGCCGTTTGCATCTTCGCGGAAGACGATGCCACGGAAGTCCACGGCCGCTTAAAGGCCCTTGGCGGCCCCGTCGAGGGGCTTTATGCGGTCCCATTCCCGAGCGTCGAGGGTGGCGCACCTTTGTTCTTCAAAACGAACCCCGCCACCAAAGAGCCGATGGTGACGCCCGCATGGATCGCTTTAACAGAACAGGTTAAGGCTATCTCTGACATCGCTGTATTGGCGATTGACCCTCTGCAAGTATTCTGCGCGCTCGATCTGAACCAACCAGAGAATGCACAATATGTCTGTTCCCGCATTTCTGCCCTGGCTGCGGAGACGGGAGCAGCGGTCATCTTATCTCATCACTTCAGAAAAGATGCGGCCGACACCCCCGAGGAGGCACGGCAAGCAGTTCGTGGTAGCGCCGGCTTGGTTGATGGCGTCCGGTCTGTCGTCGCCATGTGGATCAAACCCGAGGGCGGGAACAAGGACAAAACCGGCGGCGGCGCGATCTGTAAGGCCCTGGGCGAAGTTTACGCACCGGAAAAGATCGTCCAATGCGCCGTGGTCAAAGCCAATGGCAAGGCCGCCCGAGGCGTCACGACTTTTATCCGCAATGACAATGGTGTGCTGATCGATGTGACCGAAAAAGTACGCGGCATCTCGGGAAACTCAGACGAATTGGCGGGCCTTCTCGTTGAGGCTGTAGCCAAGGCCGCAAGGCAGGGGCGGCCGTACAAAAGGACAGGCGATGCCGGCGTGTTCGCCATGCGCCATGAGCTGCCCGAGCCTTTTTGGGTGATGTCACGGACCAGGATCGAGGCGCTAACGGCTGAGCTCTTGCGCGACAAGCGCATTGTCACCTGCCAGACCGGCAAAACGAGGGGAGTTCTCGACGTTCCCGGCGGCGACTTTGCCAAAGGGCACGGTTCGTTCGTGGACGGGGCTCCCGAGCCCAATACCGAGGAGGCCCCGTTTTGACAGATTCCCGCGTTCCCGTCTGTTCCCGGGCATCCGGGAACGGAATTTTTGGCTTCAAGCCGCAGCGCATAAACGCTCGGTTTTTACTTTCCCAAGGCTGTTGGGAATGGCAAATCCCGTTCCCGTTCCCACGTTCCCGTCGGGAATGGCGGGAATGGGGATGGGAACATATTGATTTAACAGGATATTATCGTTCCCGTTCCCGTGTTCCCAAAAGGCCGGGAACGGCTATAACTATGCGTAAATACAGTAGATTCCCAATTCCCGACGTCTATCCCTACGGGAGGCCATTTTTCGGGAATGGCTCCCGAGGGTGGTTGGTGAAGGCAGCCAAACCAACCTGGGAATGGGAAATAGAAAGCCCCTTGTTGATGCGTGAAATTCATGCAGTACGCTCGAACAGATGTCAGGGCGACATGGCCCCCGGGTCAGCAGCCAGACCGGCTACTGCCGTGGCGAGGAGCAGCGCCCCCGCACTGGCCCCCCCACCCCCTGTCGAGCCCCCGGCCAGGAGGGTGGATAACCCCCACCCCCATGCCCTCCCTGGGCGCGCCACGTGGGGTGTATAGTTGCTCAAGTAGAAATTTTATCAATTTTCCAAGGAGTAAACCATGTCTAAAAAGAAAACTCACATAACGCCGATGCAAGCCATCCGTAAAAAGTGCCTCTGGTGCGCTGGCGGCTCCCGCACTGAAGTGCGTTTGTGTCCCGCCACGAGTTGTCCCCTGCATGAATATCGGGGTGGCAAGCGGCCAGAGAACGCTACGATAACGCCGCTACAGGCCATTAAAGCCAAGTGTCGTGATTGCTGCGGTTTGACCTGGGCGGATGTGCAGAAATGCCCCGGGCTCAAATTGGCGGACGGTCCCTGCTCACTGCACCCGTTCCGTGAGGGCGCGAACCCCAACATCTCCGCCGAGACGCGAGCACGGCAACGCGCAGCCATGGAAAGGCGGCTTCTGGCCGAGAAATGCCAGTCCAGCCCCCTGGTCGAGACATCGGAAATCGACGGACGGGGATTCGTTCAGGCCGAGGTCGGAGAACTCGAAACAGACCACCCTTTATTCAACCCGATGGCGGCCGACAACCCGCTTCAGGCGGGACGGTAGGAGGCGGTATGACGAAGAAAACAGAGAAGCCGGCAAGGAAAATTGGGCGGCCGAGCCTGTACAGCGAAGCTTTGGGTGAGGAGATCGTGGACCGCGTGGCGGCCGGGGAGGATATCGCGGGGATTTGCAAATCTCTCGGGATTTCCCTGTCGGTGTTGCACCGCTGGCGGGAGGTGCATCCCGCGTTCATGGAGGCATACGCGCGCGCGAGGCAACGTAGCGGAGAAGCAAGCGAATCCAGAATTCAAGCCATAATGGACGATGCCAGGGCCGGGAAGATCGACGCCAACACGGCTCGGGTCTTGATCGACGCTGAAAAATGGCTCGCGTCAAAGCGCGCACCTCGCACCCACGGCGATCGTGTCGAGGTCGAGCACTCGGGGCAGGGGGACCAAGGTGTGCGGGTGGTCCTCTCGTTTGGCCCTGCGCCTCAGATTCAGGCCCCCGCTATCGATGCGGAAGTCGTCAAGCCGGCGCTCCCCGAGCAGGATCGTGTCGATCAGACGAGTATGTCTCGTGCGTTCTCGGTGCCTGTTAAATCTCTCTAACCATCAACCCCGGCCCCTGCCGGGCAAGGAGTTACACCATGAGTTTCGGACCTCAGTTCAACGATTTGATGGAAAAGAAGTACAGCATCTTGCAACAAAACGCCGACGCGGAAACGACGCGGGCCAACGCCGTTGCGCAAAACGTCGGGCAGCAGCAGACGTTGCAGCAGCAGGCCGACACCGCGGCACAGGCCAGAGCGCAGCTGAATGCTGACACCCAGCTCCAGAGCACGTCGATGAACAATCAGGGCGCCAACTACCGGACCGGGCTGACCTCTGGTTTGGAGAACAACTATCGGATGGCTGGGCTTGGGCTGGATGCCGCCAAGTACGCCTCCGATGACGAGACCAAGCGGCTGGCCCTGACACGCGCTGATGAGTACAGCAACGGCCTCAAAATCAACCCCACCGATTCCTACATCGGGTCGGTTGCTCGTGGGCTTCGGACGTCTAGTTTCCAGTTCCCAAACAGCCCCATCCCCCAGCTCCCGGGATATAAGAATGGTGGCCGCCCTCCGGTCGATAGGCCCGTGGTGGTCGGCGAGGCTGGACCTGAGACCTTCGTGCCTGACAACGGCGCTCGACCTGTTGCAGTTGGGCAGAGTGGCCCGGAAGTGGTGGCCACGCCCGTACGTGGGACGGTGCTTCCGAACACACAGGCGGTGGATGCCGACTTGCACCGCCGCGCTCTGAATGCTGTGATGGACCAGCAAAAGCCGGCGTACGACCCTGATTTGCAGCGCCGCGCCCTGGCCGCTGTGGAGAGTCAGCCGCAAGCTGATTTCAAGGACCCTGATGGTTCCCTGTACCGGCGCGCCCTGGCCGCCGTGACGAACCAGCCGAAGCCGGCTTCAGACCCATTGCCGCCGCTGACGCGCAATGGCGGGATCGAAATCTGGTACTCAAACCCCAAACAGGACCAGTCGCCTACATTGGGGCAGCAGCGGACACGGGACCTTGGATCGCAATTTATCAACAACCTGGAAGCCATGAGCGACGACGAGCGCAAGGCCGCCTGGAAGGATGCGCATCCCGAAGAGAGATATGCGGCCATCCAGGAGTATAACAGACTCAAAAACGCAGGGGGGAACCCCGTTAACCCCCGGCAACAAGCGAACGGAGACAGCACCCTCCCCGACACGATGCGGCTTATCAACGCGTCGAATGAAGTGACGCCCCCGGCCTCGTACAGGGCAGGCCTTGAGGCCATACCCATTGGTGAGAATCAAGACGCCCTTGAGCAGCGAGCCCGCAAATGGGCGGCCGCTCGGCGTTTAGAGGACCAAGAGTCTGCTCAACCGTTCGTTTTGCCCGAAGACAGCCACGGCATGCAGGTGATGCGTGACGTCCGCAAGCGCCTCAATGGCTTGGGCGATACTTTGGGCGTGAACAGAAACTGGGGCCAGGGGCTGGAATCGCTTATCTACGGTGAGACACCGGAGCATCGGAAGGCTCGGCTTGCACTCGGTCATTAGATAAAACAAGGGGCCGCTTTCGGGCGGCCTTTCTAACAACACTACACTGAAATCTTGTCACGAATAGGCTTGTTTTTGACAAGCGGAACGGCTCACAATTGCGGGAAAAGTGTCACTTCTTCAGGAGATGTGAATGCCTCCCGAACAAGATTCCCCGCAGCCGCCCATTTCACAAGCCGCCCTTGACTCCTTCGGTAAATTCCTTGCCACCCAAGGCCCAGGGAAAGAATCGGGCATGGATTTCGTGGGCCGCATGGCCTCGTCCTATGCTGCCGGTAAAGACCCCTTCGCGGAAGAGCAGGCCCCGCAACAAGAGGCCCAACCAGCCCCGCACGACCAGGGTTTGTCCGCTTCTGATTACGGAGTGGCCTTTCGCAAAGCCCTAGATCGTACCGGGGCCGCAATGGGCTACGGCCTGCAAAAGGTCGGCCTAGATTCTTTGGGCGGTTCGATCCGCGATTTCTACCACGAACGCGAACAGTCAGCCCCTGAGCAGTCAGCAGCTTTTCACGAAGTCGAGAACACCCCGTGGACGGAAGCCATCACAAGCCCCGGGATGGCCGTCAAGAAACTTGCTGCGGATGCGGCATCGGCGTTGCCAGATACGGCGCTCACTATTGGGACGTCCATCGGGACGGGTGGCCTTGCTGGCTTAGCCAAGGTCCCGGCGCTTGCTGGAAAAATCATTGGCGGCGCTGGCGGTGGCGTGGCGTTCGGCCTTGGGGATGCGGAGCGTAGCGCACGCGAACTAGAGGAGATGCCAGAAGATAGGCTTCGGCAGACGCCGGCTTTCGTGGACGCGTACAGCAAGACTGACCCAAGCCTCCCGGAAGATGTGCGTGTAAGCCAAGCTAGAAACGACGCGGCAAACACCGTCGCATCCGCAGCTATGCGCGGGAATATTGGCATTGGTGCGTTGTCCGGTGGCCTCCTTGGCCCGGCTGCGGAAAAGATCGGCCAGGCAATCCCTGGGAAAATAGGGAATGCCATTGCCAATGCTGGTGAGGCCTCCGCTTTTATGGGCGGCCAAAACACGGCCAGCAACGCCGTTCGCAAAGAATATATCGATCCCAACACAAGCCTAACCGAGGGGCTCCCGAGCGCATTGATCGGCGGTGCTGTTTTTGGCGGTGCGCACGGGCTTGTGAAAGGCGAACGGCCAAACCCTGTACGGAAAGCTGCCGAAGTTGTTCTTGAGGGCGACCCGCAGCAACAGCAGAACAACGCCTCGGATGTCACCCCGGAAGATATCGCGCGAAGGGCTACCCCGGTTGACGACGTGTTCCGGTCGGCTGGAGTGGCGGATAAGCCAGAATGGCAACAGGCCTTGTCCACCTACGACGCGCTCACGGAGAATCAAAACTCCATATCTCGGGCTATGGGCCAGGGGATTCCTGTTGGCGAAGGTGGCAGAGGGCCTTCAACCGATCAGGCGCTTGGGCCGGCGCTTGAACGTGCTTGGTATGATCCGAGCCAAGTCGACGAGCGATATCAGCGCGGGCTCCAGCAGGCGGCCACAGTGTCGCCCGAGGCAATAAGCGCGGGCGAAAAAGGTGCGGCCCCATTCCCGAAGACGCTTGAAGAGTCGTCCGCTCTCGCCAAGCAAGCCCAGGAACAGGCAGAGACCGCGCGCCAAGCGATTATTGATGCGCAAAATGAGGAACAGCGTCAGATCGCTATTCAGCAGTTCGAGTCTGCAACTCAGGACCTGTCCCGACTTCAAGCGCTCCCCTATGGCGGCCAGGATTTTAACATGGTGCCAGATGTTGAGCGTCGTGACCTTCTCCCGGTGAAACTTGACGAATCTCCGACGATGCCGGCGCAGTCGCTGACACCACAAGAACAATCCCGGGCAACCGAATTGCAGCGCCGCATCGACAATTTGACCGCCCTGTTGGACGCCGAACGAAACCCAGCGGCCCGCGCCAGGATTGAGGGGACGCGCACCGGCTATGAAGTTGAGTTGCGAAACCTGACTGGAGGACTGGAAGGCCAGTCGACGCAAGCTGGCGTGCAATACTCCACCGGTTCCGAGGCCACCCCGCGCCCTTACACGACCGAGGATGTGACCAAGGCCTTCCCGACTGGGACCGTCACCGAAACGCCAGAAGGCCATTCTGTCGCGCTCCCCAATGGCGAGTCGATCCACGTCAACCGCGTGGGGGAACTCTCTTTGGACGAGAGCACGGCACAGGCCGGTGGCTACGCCCCCGAAGAGACAACCGGAGCCAAGCCCGTGGCCTCCTTTAAGCCCATCGATGGCGGCGGCATCATTTCTTTGACCGAGGCCGGTGGCCAGGAGCTTCCCCACGAAACGTATCACGCGGCCGAAGCTATGGCCCTTACGCCACGTGAGATCGCGGCAGTTGAAAAGGCGCACGGCAATGCCGAGGGGCGCGCCAGGGCGTACCAGGATTGGCTGGCCGGTAAAGGCGAGGACAAGACCGGCGTCTTCGCCAAGATCAAGGAATTTTTTCAGCGCATTAGGGAGTGGATTGCTCCGACCGCAGCGGGGACGTTCCGCAAGGTGGCAAGCGGCGAAGTGTGGGATCGTGAGGCACAACCAGCGCAGGGCGGGGAGCAATACAAGCTGTCCTCGCCATCTCTTACCTTTGACAATCCCGACTCTGAACGCCGTTACCGTGAAGCCGCCAAAGGTATTGGTGACCAACGCGGCCTTATCGAACGGGGCAAAGATTGGCTCGGAGAACAGGCCGCTGGCTTCTCTCGCCATTTCATCCATATGCCCAATATCCCCCAATACGCCGAAGCCCACGAGGCCTTGCGTCAGCTCGAAGCCGCCCCGACCGCAGCCAAGGAAGAGGCCGTGCGCAACCTGCGGACCGTCACGGGCAAGCTCTCGCCTGGAGCCTATGACCTCTTCACGCGCAAGGTCGTCCTCGACGATCTGGCCCACGAGGCGTCCTTAGGCCATGACCTGCCCTTTGGCTTCACCCCCGAGGCGATGGCCAAGGAAAAGGCGAAGGTGGACCGCTGGACCGAGAATGTGCCCGAGGTCAAGGACGCCCTGGCCACTCGCAAGTCCATCATGGACGATCTGACCGGGAAACTCGTTGACGCCGGCATCCTCTCCGAAGATCAGGTCAAGAACCCGGCCTACTTCCGTCACGAGGTCCTGAAGTATGCCCGGGAGTGGCAGAACTCCCAGGGTACGGGCTCCGCGCTCAAGAAGCCCAAACCGGGCTATGCCAAGGGGCGTGATGGTTCCACCGAGGATATCAGTGCCAATTACCTGGAGGCGGAATATGCCTTCATGCAGCGGGCCGCAGTGGACCTCAAGACGGCCGAGACCCTGAAAAAGATCCAGGGTAAGTACGACACGATGCCGCAGGTCAAGACGGCCGCTCAGGAAGCCAACACCCGGGCCCTGGCCGCCATGGGCATGGACGCCACCCGCATGACCGAGGGCCAGAAAAAGGAAGCCTTGGGCGCCAAGTACAAGACCTGGGATTCGATGATCCCGGAAGGCTACGATCGTTTCCAGGCCGACAAAGGGCTTGTCTATCACACGGGTAATTCCATCACCGACAAGGCCATGCTCTCGCTCATGGACACCTTGCAGATGGACGACAAGGCCTTCCAGGCCCAGGCACCCGAAGTCGTGCTCGATGTGCTCAACGGAGTGCGCCAGCAACTCATGGTGGGCGGGAAGAAGCCCGAGATGATTTTACCCAAGCCCATTGTCGAAACCCTGAACAACCTGCGCCCCAAGTCCGAGCGGAGTTTCTTCGATCAGGCGCTTTCGAAGCCGCTGGGGATGTGGAAGCAATGGGTGCTGGTGAACCCGCGCCGCGTCCTGAAGTACAATTTGAACAACATGGCTGGCGACTTGGATGCCGTCATTGCCGGGAACCCCAAGACGCTTACCCGGCTCCCCGAGGCTATCCGTGAGCTTCGCGACGTCATGAGGGGGGGCGATCCCTCCCAGGACTATAAGGACGCCGTGGCCCGGGGCGTGTTCGACTCCGGTCTGTCCATCCAGGAAATTCCCGACATCGCCAAGTTGGACGCTTTCCAGAATCTTGTGGCCGAGCGTTCCGGGAAAAACTCCCTGGCAAATCCTCTGACATGGGCGCGCAAAGGCTGGCGCACGCTCCAGGACTACACGCAGTTCCGGGAGAACTGGATGCGCTTGGCCGCCTACAAGGATTATCTGCGCCGCATCGAAGCCGGCGAGGACATGAAGTCCATCGGTTACGGCGCGGCCGATCCGAAGATCGTGGACGCCCTATCCGATCCCAAAGACAAGGCCGCCATGCTGGCCCGGACCCTGGTGGGCGATTACGGCGCTGTCTCGCACTACGGCCAGGGCCTGCGCAACAAGGTCATCCCGTTCTATTCGTGGATGGAGGTCAACGCCAAGCGATACGGCCAGCTCATTAAAAACGCCTTCGATCAGGGCATCGGCCAGGGCTTCAAGACCGCCGGCCTGACCGGGGCCGCGCTTGGGACTCGGGCTTCCGTGTACCTCGGGCTGAGAATGGCCGCCATGTACGGACTTATTTCCGCCTACAACCACCTTTTCCACAAGGACGAGGAGGAGACCCTTTCTCCGCTGGATCAGCAACAGCTTCACGTCATCCTCGGTCGCGACAAGGGCGGGAACGTGCACACCCTTCGTTTGCAGGGGGCGCTTTCCGACTTCCTGGGATGGTTCGGTTTCTCGGACGCCGTGGGGGCCATGAAGGAGATTCAGAACGGCCGGGGCAGCTATGCCGACGTGCTCAAGGCCGTGGCCAAGGCGCCGGTCAACAAGGTGGCCTCCGGACTTTCTCCGTTTCTCAAGACCCCGCTCGAACTGGCCATGGGGCAGTCCACCTATCCCGACGTTTTCAATCCGCGCCCCATGCAGGACCGGGCCCGGGAAGCGGCTCGACTGTTCAGTGCCGAGAATGAATATGACGCGCTCAGGGACAAGCCCACACGCGGCTACTGGCAATCCTGGCTTCAGGCTGTGGATTACAGCCGCAACGTCGGGGAAATCGCCTTCAACAACACCATGGACCGCATCCGAGACTTCAAGGAGTCCAAAGGGATCGAAGGCGCCGGCACGTCCTCGACGCCGAAAAGCCGCGTCATCCGGGAATACAAGCAGGCGCTACGCTATGGCGATGAGCAGGCCGCTCAAGCCGCCATGGAGAAGATGCGGGCCCAGGGCGTGACCAGTGACGACATGGAAAAGTCGCTGATCCGGTCCGCGCCCCTGGCCGGGTTGGCGCGTAAGGACCGGGCCGAGTTCCTGGAAACACTCACTCCCAAGGAACAGGAGCAGGTGAAGGCGGCCGATGAATGGTACAAGGACACCTTCCTGGACACCGACACGCTCAAGACCAAGTACAACTTTCACGAGATGGAGGCAGACTACAACCTCTTGCACAGGCAGCAGAGAGAATTGGTTAAGGCAGGCAGATACGCCGAAGCCAACAAGCTAAAAATGGACAACGACCTTTCCCGGAAAGGCAACCTCATCAGCATGGTCAACAGAATCAAGGCGATGCGAAAGAAGGTTTCCGACTCACGGCTGCCTGACGTGGAGAAGGTCCGCCGTATGGGAAACTTCGATGGGCGAATCAAGGAAGTCATGGAGAGGGCGTTGACGGCTGTTAGGTAGTGATCCGCCAAGGAAGTATAGAAAATGGCCGGGGCGACTCGGCCTTTTTTATTTTGGCGGACTTCTTGGCCAGAAACGCCGACGTAGCGACGGAGTTTTGCGCATGGCTGCGGTGGGGCGCACTGTTCAGGGCCTCGCCATCTCCCTGTCAGAACTCCGCGCAACGCTCCCTCCTATCTTCGCCGGCCAATCGCTCGACGACCTCACCGGTGGAGCTATCATTTGGCGATCCATCCTCAACGCCAAGGCCAGGAAAGAAATTCCAGCATCATGCTTTCGGAAGTCTGGACGCAAGGTGCTCGTCCTGCGCGATTCGTTCTTGGAGTGGTGGGGGCAAACGCTGAGGGGGGACGGCGATGGCAATCGCTGAAGCCTGCCAACTTTGGATCGAACAGCGGATTGAGGAAGAGCTTCAAGACAAGGACGAAACGGGGAAGTCACTTCGGGAAATCGGCCGAGAGTTAGCGGCGGAGATCGAGAAGGTGTTTGAGGCGAAGGTAAAGCCGGGGACGCTGGCAGAGAGAGCTCGACGGATGGCTGCCACAAATGTGGCAGGCGCCGAACCCCCAGCAACCATGCCGGTTCAGGGTGGCAACAGTGGCAACAAATTATCGCCGCAGGAGGTGGTCAAGGAGGTAGATGCGCTTGTGAAGAAAGGGAAGGTATTTTTTTATTGCCAGGGGTTGACGCGAGCGGGCTGACAGGGGAATAGGACAGTGAATATCACCTTGCAGGACGCGCCAGATGGTCGGGCTTGTAAAAAAATTGGTGTGGTTTTAATAATACCGGGAATCTATTGCGCATTATTTCTATTGCCAACACTATTCCAAGATCAAGACGAAATGCTAGAAAGAGGTAAACGGCACATTGTCGAGATAGTTTCTTGCTATACAACTCACTATAAAGGAATATTACACTTTGTCCTAGAAGAAAATGGCATAAATAACAAAATGCTCGAAAATGACTTGTACGATCTTCGCTACAAACAAGCAGAAGGGTTTCTTCCTGACGCAGAAAAATACGTTGACGCAATATTAAAGTCTACAATCCCGGGGGATAATTCATTTTGCGGCAAGTGCTACCAGTATGGCATGACCTACAATCAGTGCAAGAAAATATATGGCGCGGTAGTCTACATTGAACAAATGGACCCGCCCAATCCCGAGTGCGTCAGCCAATAACATCTAGCCGGGTTTCCTGCCGGGCTACTCCTCCTCATATAAGTCCTTTGTCCTGACCCCGAGCGCCCCGGCAATGGTGGCCAGGGTTCTAAGCGAACAGCTTTCAATTCGTTGGTCACGCGCCCGCATAATGCTTTCATTGGAAAGACCTGTTTTTCTTGCTAATTCCCGGACAGTAATTGACTGCGCTTCCATTAACTTCTTGATGTTTGTCACGATCATTCCTCGCTTGTACTAATTTTTATTGACACGTCAGTACATAAATTTTAGTACGAACAAAGTCCAGAACAAAACAGCCCGGCTGGGTGTTGCCTCACCTTGCCGGGCCTGACCACGAACCGCACTTAGGAGGTGCGACCATGGCTGAGCATCCGCTTACCCTGTCCGCGTGTCCGACTCAATCCCAACCCCACACCCTCGCCGCCGTCCACGCCTGGAGGCTCCTGAAGGCCGCCTGCGGGCATCCCCGGTCATTCTTTGGCGATGGACCGGCCGCGCTGCCCGTGGAGCCCTGTGCGCCGATTATCCCCGTCCTGCCGGGGGTGGTGGAGGTGTGCCATGAATAGCGCCGTCACCGAAACCGTCATCCCCTGCCAGACCACGGCAACACAACTCGTGGAGGACCTCGGCTTCATGCTGGATGCCCTTCATGGCATCGCGAGCCGGCTTGAATTCATCGAAGGCGGCCTGGAGATTGAGGACCCTAACCCGCGTGGGGCAGCCCTTGCCCTGGAAGCCGCCGAAGTGGCGGTCCTAGATCTTGCGGGGAAGGTGGAGGAGATGAGCCAAGGAGCCCGCAAACTGGCCGGGGTGCCGACAGAGATGGCCGGCGGGGAGGTCCCCCATGCCTAAAGCCCCGAACATCAAGGACGCCCTGGACACGGCTGCGAACGCACACGACAAGTGCATGTTCCTGCGGGATGTGCTCAAAAATGCGGGCGGCATCACTTTGGACGGTGCGACCCTGCGGGGCCTCGGTCAGGTCTTCGAGGACGTCATGACCGACCTGGAGTCTATCGAGGCAGCTCTGAACCCGGCAGATATGGAGGTGCACCATGGATAAGCCCCCGCTGCATAGCATCACGAAGGATGCCCAGAAGTCCAACCCCACCGAACCCGAGGAAGAGCTTGACTACCATGTGGAGGTTTCGTCAGCGGCCAACGTGTTCCGATTCTTCGAGGAGTATTTCAACGTGGTGGGCGACGGGTCTACCAAGGTAACAGAGGCGGACGGCTACGCCCTGGCGCATATCTTCGGCCTGTGCTCCAAACGCCTGTATTCGGTGCTGTAGCTCCGACCGAATCTTCATGATTCTGAACTTTGGCGGCCTGCTTCTTCGGAGGTGGGCCGCTTTTGGTTGCCGGGCCTGCCCCAGTCTGTCCCCCGGCAGGGTGGGAGATCAGCGAGAATCTCCACCGGGCGGAACTGACGGCGTTGGAACGGGACAATCTGGTTGCGGAGTGGGCGAAACCCCAGGGCGGCAGGCCTGAAAGCGGAATTCGTCTCGCAGCCCGTCAACTCCCCGTCTCTGGCGACACCGAAAAGGCTCGTGAGCACCAGATAGCCCGCGCCCTCAAGGTCGCCTCCCTTTCCCCTGAAGCCCAGGAGGTGGCGCGTGAGGTCGGCCTTGATGACAATCGGTCTGCAGGGGAGAAGAGAGGGCCGGCCAGGTAAATGTACATCAGCAGAGATGTGTCCTGGGGAGGGGACGAGGCAATGAAAAGGCCCACTCCCTCTGGCAACCACTACCTATGATGCTGGCGGCCTTGCATCTACAAGTAACTCACTAAACGTATCAGGAATCTCTCCTGAATCTAGTAAACGGCGAAACACTTTGTAAACATCATTTTTATCGCCAGCCTTTCTCAAAAAAGCTTCTACATTTAACCAGGCAAATATTATTCGAAAACAGCCCCCCGTATCTGCTTGAAAAAACAAGCGGTGCCGTTTAGGTAGTCCATTTTTAACTCTTCTCCAGTGTGCATATTGTTTTCCCAATGTATGGCCTAGTAAAAATTTTTTATCAAACGGGTTGGTCGGAACATCATCAACAATGGCATCGTACACTTTTTTTAACAGCAAAGTCTTGGGGTGAGATTTATAGCGATCTGGCAAAATTTTTTTTAGTCGGGCGACCTCGCCGACCAACCCGGAAAATTGCTCATTGAAAACCTTATGGAAGAGTATATGCCAACCATTTTGTTCCATTTAGTCAACCTCAACTCCATCAATAAGTTCAGAAGCAAGGCGCATCAAATCCGGGTCAGGATCAACCAAAACAGATTCATTGTCTTCTATTGATTTTTGTATAACATCAAGCCGCCTCGATATCTGTTCCCATAATGGTTTGCGAAAAATTTTAATGTCTAATTTTTCACCGGGATGCGCATCTTCCCAGAATTTCTTATACTTCTCAAATTCGTCATCCAATCCCAAAAAATATGTTTCACCCAATAGAGATAAAAGAGCCTCGTAATGCGTTGGATTTTCTTTAAAAGATTGTCTTAATAGGCGCATTCCCTCTTCCTCAAGACCATAATTGAGAAGCGACTTTGAGTAATTAAATAAAATTCCAACCTTATTGGAATATCTAAGAGCCAATTCATGAAAGCGTCTCATCGCCACAACATCGTCTTCAAGGCAGGCGATCATCCCCAATGCGCATAGTCCAGCTGCCTGATCAACTTCGCGCAATTTCATTGCCTTTTGTCTAGCCATTTCCAATTCAAATTCATTTGGATTGCACTGCTTGCTTAATTTATTTAATATTTCAAGCAGTTCTGTAAAATCTGTCTGAGCAGCTAGCATAGGCATGATGTTCACCCTTCGGGGTTTGCGGACACAAAAACTCATTGTCTACCTACCTTGGTATGTCCTCGCAGTCAACCACTCAAAAAAACATACCAGGGATTGGCTAAATTCCTCTGAATGCCCCCGACGCCGTTCCCATTTCTCCACGTAAGCCGCGCCAGCCCCTGGTCCCGGATGATCAACGGGTTTTCCGCGTTTTTTTTCCCGGCCGCCATGGATCGGATGGGGACCAGGACAAAGACAATGGCGAAAAGGGAGGCCAAGAATTTATCAAGAGCATGACCATGCGCATTGTCGTCCTTGCCCCGCATCGCGCGCGAAAAGTATGTGGTCGTTTATGCCAAGCCTGCGGCAACATGGCAACGATAATCCACCCGGCAAGCGAGCCCCAGAGCTCCCTTCTCCCGCGTTTGGGCGTCCAACCTGGACAAAGTGTCGGGGGCTGGTCTTTCGTCGCTCCTGGGGGCGGATATAGCGCGTGGGTAAAGTTGAGAATCGTCAACTTTGAGCAAAGGGAAGGATTCTTCCCTTTGCCGGGGCCTGTCGAAACCTTCGATTTCGGAGGGATTGGCCGGGGCGGCAAGGTGCGTTTTGAAAGCGCGGCTTCGACGGGCTCAATTCTGCGCCGGTCGGTATGAGCCTCGACGTCCACGATTTTGTGGGGGTCACCCGGCAGGCAGAGGACGCCCGCGACCTGCACCGGGCGCTGGAGGTTGGAAAGGATTTCTCGACATGGATCAAGGACCGGATCGAGGAATATGGATTCATTGAGGGTCAGGACTTCGTAAAGTTTGGTTCCCCAAAATTGGGGAATCAAAGCGGTATGAAATCTGTCCGAGGCGGCGACCGCCGATCCATCGACTACCACGTCAGCTTCGACATGGCGAAAGAGCTTGGCATTCTTCGGAGGTGGGCCGCTTTCAATTTTTCAGCCCCCCGGATATCTATTGAGATCATACGATTCTCAAGGAAAGCTCACAGCTGACTATTTAAAATTAGAAACTGTCATCACAGTGAGGTGGCATCATGCTTGGGGTTACACTGCTTTTAATTTCTTTTGTTGGGACTGTAATTGGATTAATACACAGCCACGCAGCAAAGCCAGAAAAGATTTCAATATTTGGCCTAACTAGGGTTAGTGTCCTGCTCATTTCTGTATCACTAATTGGGCTTTGCATAGGTATTGCTAAGGAGGTAGAAAGCATTCGTGCTGGTGCTCAAGACAAAGACTTTCGCAATACAGCTACTGACGAGTTAAAGAAAATTCATTCGGTACTAATAGGTTTGGCGCAAAATTCATCTGATAAAATCATAACATCAGAATTAATAACGCTAGCCAACGGCATTAGTGCTAGATATTCTAGCGTTGAAGGTTCAGATTTGTCTATGTCTAACTTTGCATATTCAAGATTTGATTTTGGAAGATTTGAACGTGCCAGCTTTACAGGTGCATCATTTGTTGCAGCAAATTTTAGAAACGCGTTATTTCGAAACTCTGTATTTGAGGGAGCCGATTTTCGAGGATCAGATTTAAGTCGAGCGATTATTGATTCAACAACCACGTTGCCAAGAAATTAATAGAACTCCTATTTAGCTGGGACCATACGCATCGTTAATCACAGCAAGACTTACGGCAGTGCCAGGGAGGGGGCAGCCTCCCACTCCTGGGGCATCTGTCTCCCGCAGGCTGACCAGACAGAGCAAGGCGGGGAGTCCCCAGCACGTCCCCAGCAAGAAGGGCGTGCCCGTCCCCAAAAACCTTTTCTGGCTCATCCCGGAAACGGGGTGCCGGCCCGCCCATTGATGCCGATTGCTACTGATTTATGCCTTATCTGCTGGGGATAGCGCTGGGGAAAAATCCCAACAAAAGAAAAAGGGAGTTAGGTTTTCACCTAACTCCCTGGATTTCCTGGCGGGGCCGACGAGACTCGAACTCGCGCCCTCCGACGTGACAGGCCGGCGTTATAACCAGCTTAACTACGACCCCGCGATTCGTTGGTAGGCGGAACAGGACTCGAACCTGTGACCCTCGGCTTGTAAGGCCGACGCTCTCCCAGCTGAGCTACCCGCCCGCCCGGCGAGCCCCGATATCTACGCACACCCCACCCAACCGTCAACAACTTTTTTCAAAAAATTTCTTCTTTCTTTTTACCGCATCATTTCGCTAGGATAGAAAGACAAAAATTGCGACACCTTTTCCCGGGAGACGGCCCATGACCACCTTCTACGCCCTGGCTGCCTGCGTCGTCCTGATTCCCTGTTTTGTCGCCGCCTTGAGTTACACCATTTTTTATTACGAACTGGCCAACAAACCCCATCCTTTTTTCGCCACCGCCTGCCCCAGGCGGACCTTTGCATGCCTGCTTTCGGGCGTGTGCTCCTGTCTGTGCAGTCTGCTGCTGATCATCCTCACCTATCCCCTGGGCTGGTTCGCGCGCCGGCACTTGCGCGCCACGCCCGCCCCAGGGGAGCCCGTGGTGGTGTGCCTGCACGGCATCTACCACAACCCGGCCGCCTTCCTGGCCATCCGCCCGGCCCTGATCCGGGCGGGATTCAAGCACATTCTCGTCCCGGGCTACTGCTCCCTGAGCGGGGATTTCGAAACCGTGGCCGCCCGGTTACTGACCGTCCTGCGCCGGGAGATTCCGCCCCACGCGCCGCTTATTCTGGTCGGACACAGCCTGGGAGGGCTTTTCGCCCGCCGGCTCATGGCCGAACCGGACGTGGCCGGCCGAGTCCGGGCCGCAGTCACGTTGGGCTCGCCGCATCAAGGCAGCAAGCTCACCGCCCTCTCCATCGGCCGGCTGGGACGCTCCTTCATGCCCTCCGGGCCGGTCCCAACCCTGCTCGCCCAACTGCCCGACCCGCCCGGAACCGCCCTGCTCGCCCTGGCCTCGCCCGTGGACAACATGGTCATCCCGTTAAGCGGCCTGGAAATCCCGCGCCCGAGCTGGCGCCTGGAAACCACCGTGCCCGTGTCCCACGAGACCATGCTCTACCATCCGGCCGTCATCGCCCGGGTGGTCGCCTTTGTCCGCGAACACGGCCTGACACCCACGGCCTAACGCTGGCCTGCGCCCCAAACGGCAACGCACCGGCGCGGTGTTGATGGCGAAAGAGAGGGGCTCTACCTCGGCCTCCCCCTCACCGCCGCAGTGATCCCCCCGGTCCCTGACAACAGTATTTTTAATAATCTGAACTTGCCTTTCCGGATGGGGTGGTCCAGGAGGGGCCCTCGGCCCCTCCTGGCCGCCGGAGGCTCTCTTCTCCCCCTCAATACCCAGCCGCCAGACCGTCACCGCGCGGGTCGGCCGCGCCGTGGCGCACGCCCGTGACCGGATCGATGCGAATGGCCCCGGCATGGCCCATGATTTCGGTAAAGGCCGGGACCAGCGTCACCGGGTGGCCGCGCCGGCGCAGTTCCGCGACCACCGCCGGATCGATGCGACTTTCGAGCTTGAGGTCATTGGCATCCGCGCCCCAGGTACGGCCGTGCAGCCAGCGCGGCGCGGTCACGGCCTCCTGGGGCGAGAAGCCGAAATCCACGACGCGCGTGACCAGGGCGGCCTGGGTCTGGGGCTGCCCTTCCCCGCCCATGGTGCCGTAGACGAGATACGGGCGGCCGCCGCGCAGGAGCATGGCCGGATTGAGGGTATGGAAGGTCCGCTTGCGCGGTTGCAAGCAGTTGACGTGCCCGGGGTCCAGGGAGAAAAACGTGCCCCGGTTTTGCAGCAGCACGCCGGTATCGCCGGCCACGATGCCCGAACCGAAATCGTAATAGAGGCTCTGGATGAGCGAAACCGCGTTGCCCCGGGCGTCCACCACGCCGATCCAGACCGTGTCGCCCTTGGGATCGAGGGGCGCGACCTCCCGGGCGGCCCGGGCCCTGTCGATACGCGCGGCCTGGTCCCCGGCATGGGCGGCGCTCAGAAGCCGGTCCACGGGGATGGGGGCAAAATCCGGGTCGGTCAGGTAGCGGTCCCGATCGGCAAAGGCCTGTTTCGTGGCCTCCACGAGCAGATGGTAATGGTCGGCCGAGCCTTCGCCCAAGCTTTTCACGTCAAATCGATTGAGAATGTTGAGGATCTCCAGAGAGGCCAGTCCCTGGCTGTTGGGCGGACAGTTGCAGGCCGTCAAGTCGCGATAGGGCACGCGCAGGGGTTCGACCCAGTCCGCGCGGTGGGCCGCGAAATCCTCCCGGGTCAGGATGCCGCCGTGGGCCTGAAGGAAATCCGCGATCCGCGCGGCGATGGGGCCGCGATAGAAGGCGTCGGCACCGTCAGCGGCCAGGCACTCCAGGGTGCGGGCCAGTTCGGGCAGATGCATGACCTCGCCCTGGGCGTAGGGCCGGCCGCCGGGCTTGAGAAAGGTGCGGGTGAAATCCGGGAACCGCCCCAGGTGGCGCGACTCCCGGTCCGTGGTCGCGGCATCCGTGGCCAGCCAAGACGCCAGCCCCGGGCTCACGGGAAAGCCGTCCCGGGCATAGCCGATGGCCGATTCCAAGAGACGCGGCCAGGGCAATCCCGGGCCCATGGCCTCCCGGGCAAAGCGGTAGGCCGCGTCCCAGCCCGAAACCGCGCCGGGCACCGTGTTGGCGGCCAAAAATCCCCGGACCGGAATCCGGTCCAGGCCCTGGTCCCGGTAGAAGGCGATGCTCGCCCGCTCGCCGGAGCGGCCGCTGCCATTGAGCGCACGCAGGCTGCCGGGCCCGGCCGCGTGGATGAGCCAGAAATTGTCCCCACCCAGACCGCACATGTGCGGATAGACCACCGACAAGGTCGCGACTACGGCAATGGCCGCGTCCACGGCGTTTCCGCCGGCCCGCAATACGTCCACCCCGGCCTGAGTGGCCAGGGCGTGGGGCGCGGTGACCATGCCCCGGGTGGCCATGGCCCCGGCGGTGCGCGAGGCGGTTTCACCGTACGTGCCGATCATCGGCGCGCCCTCGGCCCGATCAGAGCTGTTTGCCGGTCGGCACGCCGGTACTGGACCGGGACCACAGGGGCGTGGCCACGGACGGGTTGACGCGCATGTCGCAGGGGTCCACGTCGCAGACCGGACAACGCCCGTCCGCGCACGGGTCGGCGTGGATCATGATGTCGGCCTCGGGCCCAAGCCCCTTGCGCAGCAGGTCCTCCATGGCCACGACCTGCTCGTGGGCCTCGGCCAGGCGCAAATCGCGGGGCAGGATCAGATGCAGGTCCACGTGGATTTCCCGACCGGACTTGAAGGCCCGCAGCCGGTGGATNTCGATCCAGGAGGGATGGCGGTTGTCGCGCAGCAAGGTGCAGATGTTTTCGAGCAGCGCCGGATCGGATTCGTTCATGAACCCGGCCACGGATCGGCGCACCAGATCCACTCCGGTCCAGGCGATGTTGCAGCCGACCAGGCAGGCGATCAGGCCGTCGAGCCACAGCCAGCCCGTGACCGCGACCAACCCCAAGCCGATCAACACCCCGCCCGACGTGTAGACATCGGTCAAAACATGCTCGCCGTCGGCGATCAGGGTCAGCGACCCGGAGCGCTTGCCCCGGCTGGTCAGCAACACCCCCAGCCACAGATTGACAAGCCCGGCCGCGACCAAAAGTGCGATACCGCTCCCCAGGTTCGGCAACGGCTCGGGATGAAAAATCTTGTCCCAGGACTCCCAGAAAATGAGCACCGAGGCCAAAAGGATGAGCATGCCCTCGAACCAGGCGGCGTAAAACTCGATCTTGCCGTGGCCGTAGGGATGACGGTCATCAGGCGGCGTTTCCGCCACGGTGACGCTCAGCACGGCAAAGGCCGCCGCCACCACGTTGATGATGGATTCCAAGGCATCGGACAAGATGGCAGCCGACCCGGTCAGCAACCAAGCCCCCATCTTGACCACCAAAAGAACCATCGCCACCACAAACGACAGTCGGGCCGTCCGGACCTGAGGCGAATCTGTTTTGGGGAATATGCGCATGACCCGGCTTCTAGCGTTGGGGCGCGGGAAATGCAAATGCTCCCTTCCGCTTTACCTGACCGACCTGTAACCCTTTCGCCCCTGTCCGCGACCCAGGCACAAACATGCGGGAAGAAGGCCCGGACCGATCGCGCCTCGTCCCGCCCGAGACACCGCCGCCAGACATCCACCCCGCAACAGGCAATCCATGTACAAAATCGCCATCACCATGCTCCTTGGCGACAAGGGCAAATATCTCGGCATCGTTTCCGGCATCGCCCTGGCCTCCATCCTCATGATCCAGCAGCCGAGCATCCTTTTAACCATGCTCTCCCACACCTACAGCCTGATCACCGACATCAGCCTGCCCGACATCTGGGTCATGGACCCCCAGGTCCGGTCCTCGGAGGATTCGCGCGCCCTGCTCGACACCGAGGTCTACCGGGTGCGCGGAGTCCAGGGCGTGCAGTGGGCCGTACCCCTGCACAAGGGGAGCCAGTCCGTGCGCCTGTCCAACGGCGAGCTCGAAAACGCCACCATCCTCGGCCTCGACGATGCCACCCTGATCGGCGGTCCGGGCGAGGTCGCCGACGGCACGCTCGCGGACCTGCGCCTGCCCGACGCGGTCATCGTGGACGAAAGCGGCGCCCGCAACCGCCTGGCCCGGCGTTCGGACATCCCGGGCCAGCCGCCCATTCCCCTCAAGGTCGGCGACACCCTGGAAATCAACGAGAAACGGGCCGTGGTGGTCGGCATCGCCCGGGCCACCCCGACCTTCCGCTCGGACCCCATCATTTATACGACCTACAACAAGGCCAAGAATTTCAATACCAGCGACCGCAAGATGGTGACTTTCGTCCTGGCCAAGGCCAAGCCGGGCGAAAATCCCGAGGAAGTGGCCCGGCGCATCACCGCGGCCACGGGTCTGGCCGCCCTGACCGCCGACCAGTTCAAACAGAAGTCCCTGGACTTCATGTTCCAGCACACCGGGATGCTCATCAACTTCGGCTTCGTGGTCGTGGTGGGTTTTGTGGTCGGCACGGCGGTCACAGGCCAGATCTTTTACAACTTCACCCTGGACAACCTGCGCTATTTCGGCGTGTTCAAGGCCATGGGCGCGACCAACCGGCTGCTTTTGGGCATGATTTTGCTCCAGGCCCTGCTCGTCGGCCTGATCGGCTTCGGCATCGGCGCAGGACTCACCTCGCTTTTCGCCCTGTCCACCCACAGCGGGGACAACATCAAGCTGGAACTCGGCTTGCCGCTCCTTGCCGGCAGCGGCGCGGCCGTGCTCCTGATCGTCCTGGTCGCGGCCTTTATCAGCGCCCGCAAGGTGCTCAAACTCGAACCGGCCGTGGTCTTCAAGAGCTGATCCGGCCCCCTCCCCCACTCCCATGCACGAGACAACCAACATCCAGGACCACCCGGACCATGCGCCCGTGGTCGTGTGCCGGGGCCTGACCAAAAGCTACGGCTCGGGCGAGACCAAGACCCTGGCCCTGCGCGGCATCGACCTGAGCGTTTCCCCCGGCGAACTGCTCATGCTCGTCGGGCCTTCGGGCTGCGGCAAGACCACGCTCATTTCCGTCATTGCCGGCATCCTCGACCAGGACGGCGGCACCTGCCAGCTTTTCGGCCAGGACGTAAGCCGGTTTTCGCCCCGCGAGCGCGTGCGCTTCCGGGGGAAAAACATCGGCTTCGTGTTCCAGGCCTTCAATCTGGTGCCGACGTTGACCGTGGCCGAGAACGTGGCCATCCCCCTGCTCATCGGCGGCTCCCGCCGGGACGAGGCCCTGCGCCGCGCCGCCTGGCAGCTCGAACAGGTGGGCCTCGGCGGCCGGGAACGGGATCTGCCCGGCCAGTTTTCCGGCGGCCAGCAGCAGCGCGTGGCCATCGCCCGGGCCCTGGTCCACGATCCGCGGCTCGTGGTGTGCGACGAGCCAACCAGCGCCCTCGACCACAAGACCGGCACCAAGGTGCTCGAAATGCTCAAATCCCTGGCCGTGGCCGACAACCGGGCCCTGGTCATCGTGACCCACGACCAACGCATCTTCCAATACGCCGACCGCATCGCCCACATGGACGACGGCATGATCCAGGAAACGGTCCGGCAACAGTAAAAACACCGGCAAGGACGCCCCACCCATGCGCATCAAAAACAAGATTCTCCCTGTTCTGGCCCTTATCGGCCTGTCCCTCGCCGTGGTGGTGGCCCTGGCCACCAACCAGGCCCCGCCCAAGCCCAAACCCGTGGCCGAGCCGGCCCAGGCCCCATACCACTACTACATCGGCGGTGGCGGCATGGTGGAAGCGAGCTCGCGCAACATCGCCATCGGCACGGCCATTGCCGGGGTCGTCGCGGACGTTCCCGTGGCCATCGGCGACCGGGTCAAGGCCGGCACGCCGCTTTTCGTCATCGACGACCGGGCCCAGCGGGCCACGGTCCTCGGAAAGCAGGCCAGCCTGACCAAGGCCAAGGCGTCCTACGAGGAAGCCAAGGCCGCCTGGAAAAACTATGCCTGCCAGTACGATCTGGTCAAAAACGTCACCGATCGCCGGGCGGTCAGCCGCGACGACATCGAACAGCGGCGCAACGCCGAACTGCTCTACCGGTCCAAGATCGACACGGCCAAGGCCGATGTGGACGTGGCCGAGGCCGAGCTCAAGGCCGCCCAGACCGACCTCGACCGGCTGACCGTGCGCGCGCCCGTGGACGGCGAAGTGCTCCAGGTCAACGTGCGCAAGGGCGAATACGCCGCCACCGGCGCCCTGGACACGCCGCTTTTGCGTTTCGGCGCCACGGACACCCTCCA
>JGI20225J20221_1001165_pt1 | contig 37614 bp, 32 predicted proteins | sample BioMet4_FD_20221 | JGI IMG/M metagenome (IMG submission 20221)
ACCGGAACGTCGCCAGCTCTTCCAGCGCGCACGTATGCGAGCTTTGGGTCTCGCGCCATTCCCACATCAACCTCCAACGGACCCCGGGACCGGCGCAGCCTGTCAACTACTTGCCGTTCCAACTAGACCCGGCGAACGCCTTCTCTCGAGGGAAGACCGCAGAGGCGTCGGAGGAAGTCTGGCGACGTCCGGTAGCCCAGGGAACGCTTCAGCTAGGCAAGACCCGTCACCAAGGCGCTGCGCGACGCGAACCTCCAGATCTCGCAGGTAAACGAGGTCATTCTCGTTGGTGGCTCGTCCCGCATGCCCGCCGTCCAGGACCTCGTGAAGTCCATGACCGGCAAGCAGCCCAACATGTCCGTCAACCCCGACGAGGTCGTTGCCGACGGCGCGGCCGTTCAGGGCGGCGTCCTTACGGGCGACGTCTCGGGCATTCTGCTGCTTGACGTCACGCCGCTGTCCCTTGGCGTCGAGACCATGGGTGGAGTCATGACCAAGATGATCGACCGCAACACCACGATCCCCACGAGCAAGACCGAGGTCTACTCCACGGCCGCTGACAACCAGACCTCCGTCGAGATCAACGTCTTGCAGGGCGAGCGCGAGCTGGCTTCCGACAACAAGTCGCTCGGCAAGTTCAACCTCACGGGCATCCCGTCCGCGCGCCGTGGCATCCCGCAGATCGAGGTCACCTTCGACATCGACGCCAACGGCATCGTGAAGGTCACCGCCAAGGACAAGGCGACCAACAAGTCGCAGCAGATCACCATCTCCGGTTCCACGGCGCTCTCCGACGACGAGGTCGACCGCATGGTCAAGGACGCGGAGTCCCACGCCGAGGAGGACAAGAAGCACAAGGACGAGATCGAGATCCGCAACCAGACCGACTCGCTTGCCTACGGTACCGAGCAGACCCTCCAGGACCTTGGCGACAAGGTTCCTGCCGACACGAAGTCAGAGGTCGAGGCTGCCGTCGCCGATGCCAAGAAGGCCCTTGACGGTACCGACATCGATGCCATCAAGGCTGCGGGCGACAAGCTTCAGGAGGTCGGTCACAAGCTCGCCGAGATCGTCTACTCCAACACCCAGGAGCAGACGGCCGCCAACGGTCAGCCCGATGCCGGCAACTCCGGCTCTGCGGACGATGTCGTTGACGCCGACTACGAGGTCGTGGATGACGACAAGGACAACAAGTAACGGCGTCGTTCGCAAGGAGAACGAGGCACGTTGAGAATCTCGGGGAGCGGTCATCTGGGCCGCTCCCTCGATGCCCACGAGGAGGGTGATGTGAAAGTGCCGATTCAGACTGAGGGTGACAAGCCTGAGACCCAGGGGTCTGGTGCCGTGTCGCTTTCGGACGGTGTCGCCGGGCACGCTGCCACGGAGGTGGATGCCGAGGCAGAGGAGCGCGCCCATATCGAGGCGGCAATCCATGCCGGCGAGGAGACCGCCGAGAAGGAGCTGGCAGCCGATGCCGGCAAGATTCGTTCCGAGCGGGACGAGCTGCAGAAGAAGCTTGCTTCCGTGAGTGATGAGATCGACTCCGCAAAGAAGGAGGCGGCGGACGCCTCCGACCGTCTCGTCAGGCTTCAGGCCGACTGGGACAACTATCGCAAACGCACCGCCGCAGAGCGTCTCGCCGAGCGCGGTCGCGCCACCGAGAAGCTCGTCGGCAACCTGCTACCTGTCATCGACGACATGGAACGTGCCATCGACCACGCAAGCTCGGTCGCCGGCGACGACGAACGGGTCCGACAGTTCGTGGACGGCATCTCGGCGGTGCACGAGAAGATGCTCTCGGCTCTTGAGCACGAGGGTGTCGAGGTCATTGATCCCGCCGGCGAGGCCTTCGATCCGCTTGAGCATCAAGCCGTGGGACGTGCCGAGGATGACAAGCAGTACGACGAGACGGTTGCCCAGGTCTACCAGAGGGGCTATCGCATGGGTGGCAAGGTCATCCGAACCGCCATGGTGACCGTCACCTACGGTGGTCCCAAGAGACCGGCGCCAGTAGATGACGAACCTACCGGAGACGGCGCCGACGAAGGCGCCAGTCAGAAGTAACGTCATCGACAACGCGCCCGGGCCGCAGGTTCGGGCGCACGTTTTTGAGAGGGGGCTCGTGCAAGGTCATGGCTGGAAATGCAAAGGGTAGTTACTACGACGTGTTGGGCGTGAAGCACGATGCCACCCAGGACGACATCAAGAAGGCGTTCCGCAAGCTCGCTGCCAAGTACCATCCCGACGCAGGCGGGGACGAGAAGAAGTTCAAGGAGCTCAGCGAGGCGTACACCACGCTGTCCGATGAGAAGAAGCGCAAGGAGTACGATCAGTCGCTCATGTTCGAGGGTATCCCCGACGCCGGTTTTGGCGGCTCGGGCGGCCCTCGGCGCAGTTACTCCTATACCACCAATGCGGGCGGGGGAGACTGGTCCGACATCTTCTCGAGCATGGCAAACGGAGAGGGTGCGTTTGGCGGCTTTGACTTCTCGTCGATATTCGGTGGTGCGGGCGGGCCTCGCACGCAGCAGGCAAAGCCCACCAAGGGTGGCGACCTCACCATGGTGGTCGACGTCACGGCCGACGAGGCCTTCCGCGGAGCAACGCGCAAGGTCACGTATCGCGTTCCGTCGACCGGCGAGGAGCAGTCGCTTACGGTGAAGGTCCCTGCCGGAGCCGTGGACGGTGGCAAGCTGCGCTATCGCAACCGTGGCGAGTATGGTGTGGCCGGCGGTGCCCGTGGCGACCTCGTGATCACCACGCGCGTGGCCGAGCACCCCCTCTTCAAGCGCGATGGGGCCGACGTGCGTATGGAGCTGCCCATCAGCATGTACGAGGCCGTGCTCGGAGCCACGGTCGACGTGCCCACGCCTGACGGTACCGAGGTCCGTCTCAAGGTGCCCGCCGGTACCCAGATGGCAAGAACGTCCGTCTTTCCCGTCGATTTGTGCTCGGGGCGCACCAGCGTCAAACGCAAGGAATGCCCGCGGCGCGGCTCTATGTCACCGGTGCGGGGGTGAAGGTGCCCCACGATGGCTCTCCAAGAAGGAGCAGCGGGGGACGCGCTCGAGGGCGTTCGGAGGTGCCGACCGCCGCCGCACGTATAGGGGGAGGGGGTTCGAGCCTCATGAGGCGTAACGATGACGAGGGTAAGGGGGGAACAAGCCCCCTGTATATGATTCAGCGTGGCCAGCCGGCTTACGGGCATGGCACCGCAGGACGCGGGAGCGGTCTACGGAGCAGAAAGGGGCTTGTCAACCCCCGGCCGCGCGCGAGGACAAATCCGGGCAACACGCCGGCTAGTACCTTCGCAGGTCCCGACAATCGAGCGGCTCAAACCTCATTAATCCCCAAGCTTCCCACCACGATGAGGGGGGATCAACCCTCGCGGGGTGGGCGTAGTGCGGCCCATCAAGGGACATGCGCCGGGACCGCGCCCCTGGAGAAGGACGCGGAAGATCGATCAGCTGCCGAGAAACGCATCCGAGGAGCTTGAGGCACCGGAGGTTCCACGAGTTCCGCATGCCGTGAGAAAGATCACCGGCGCTCGCCACGCTATGACGGCAAGACCCCCGAGCAGCTACATGCGTGGGACTTCTCTCGGTCAGCGGCCAAAGGGACGCGTGACGCCACGAGGCGAGATGGCTAGGGTCAGCCTTGCCGCCTCGGACAGACGCACGGCAACACCTAGCCGATAAAATCTATTGCCTACACACTTAGACATATTTGTATGACGCGACGTTACCGTGGGAACAATACCTTCGATAGCGCGAACGGGGCACGACACCTGCCGGGCCCTTGGGAGGGAGATTCTATGAGACTAGACAAGTGGGCGGTCACGGCTCAGGAGGCCCTGCAGGCTGCCCTTGGCATTGCCGCTGACGCAGACGCGGGCCAGGTTCAGCCGGTTCACCTGCTCAAGGCCCTGCTCAGTTCGGGCGAGCGCAACATCGGTGCGATCGTGGAGCGCGTGGGCGTCGACCCCACGTCCATAGAGTCACAGGTAGACGATGCCATAGCACGGCAGCCAAAGGTCTCTGGCGGCATGTCGCAGATGGGCATCGGCAACGACCTGCTCAAGGTGGGCGACGCCGCGGAGAAGCTCGCGTCCAAGATGGGCGACTCCTATGTCACGTCAGAGCACCTTCTGTGCGCCATCGCAGACGACAAGTCCGACGCGGGCAGCATCCTGAAGTCGTCAGGCATCACCGGCAAGCGTGTCCAGGAAGCCTACGCCGAGCTCCGAGGTGACGAGCATGTTACCTCGCAAGACGCAAAGCCACAGCTCAAGGCGCTCGAGCAGTACGGCCGGAACGTCACCGACCTTGCGCGCCAAGGCAAGCTCGATCCCGTGATCGGNCGCGTGGAGGAGATTCGTCGCACCATTCAGGTGCTCTCTCGCCGCACCAAGAACAACCCCGTGCTCATCGGTGAGCCGGGCGTCGGCAAGACCGCCATCGTCGAGGGCCTTGCGGAGCGCATCGTCTCGGGCGACGTCCCCTCCAGCATCAAGGACAAGGATGTCGTCGAGCTCGACATGTCCGCGCTCGTTGCGGGCGCCAAATACCGCGGCGAGTTCGAGGATAGGCTCAAGAGCGTGCTCAAGGAGGTCGAGAAGTCCGACGGGCGCATCATCCTGTTCATCGACGAGCTCCACACCATCGTGGGGGCGGGCGCAACCGAGGGCTCCATGGACGCCGGCAACATCCTGAAGCCAGCCCTTGCCCGTGGTGAGCTGCACGCCATCGGCGCCACCACGCTCGACGAGTACCGCAAGTACATCGAGAAGGACCAGGCCCTCGCCCGCAGGTTCCAGACCGTGCTGGTCTCGGAGCCTACGGTCGAGGACACCATCTCCATCCTGCGTGGGCTCAAGGAGAAGTACGAGCAGCACCACCGTGTGCGCATCACGGACAGCGCGCTCGTCTCGGCCGCCGACCTCTCGAACCGTTACATCTCCGACAGGTTCCTGCCTGACAAGGCCATCGACCTCGTTGACGAGGCCGCCTCACGCCTGCGCATGGAGCTCGATTCCATGCCCGCCGACATCGATGCGGTCGACCGGCAGCTCACGCAGATGCAGATCGAGGAGCAGGCGCTCATCAAGGAGGAGGACGCCGCCTCCAGGGATCGTCTCGTCACGCTGCGCAAGGAGATNGCGACCACGCGCGAGAAGCTTGACGGCATGAAGGCCGACTGGCAGAACGAGAAGGGTGCCATCGACCGCGTGCAGGACCTCAAGGCCAAGATCGAGGAGAGCAAGGTGGAGATGGAGCGCGTTACCCGCGAGGGTGACCTTGCCAGGGCGTCCGAGCTGCGCTACTCCACCATTCCCAACCTTCAGAACCAATATGACGAGGCCGAGAACGCCCTCACTGCGCGCCAGAAGGAGGGCGGGCTGCTCAAGGAGGAGGTTACGAGCGAGGAGATCGCCGAGGTGGTGTCCGCATGGACCGGCGTCCCCGTCTCCAAGATGATGCAGGGCGAGATGGACAAGCTCAAGCATCTCGAGGACCAGTTGCACAAACGTGTCGTTGGTCAGGACGAGGCGGTCTCCGCCGTGGCTGCCGCCGTACGCCGTAGCAGGGCCGGTCTCTCCGATCCCAACAGACCCGTTGGCAGCTTCTTCTTTCTCGGCCCGACCGGCGTGGGCAAGACCGAGCTCGCGAAGGCGCTTGCCGAGTGTCTCTTCGATGACGAGCGCGCGCTCGTGCGTATCGACATGTCCGAGTACATGGAGAAGTTCTCCGTCCAGCGTCTTATCGGCGCGCCTCCCGGATACGTCGGCTACGACGAGGGGGGACAGCTCACCGAGGCCGTGCGCAGGCATCCGTATTGCGTGATTCTGCTCGACGAGATGGAGAAGGCGCACCCTGACGTCTTCAACATCCTTCTGCAGGTGCTCGATGACGGCCGTCTCACCGACGGTCAGGGTAGGGTCGTGAGCTTCAAGAACACGATCATCATCATGACGAGCAACATCGGGAGCCAGTTTATCGCGGCTGCCAGTGCGAGCTCCGATCCCGATGAGGTGCAGAGACAGGTCAACGACGCCCTGCGCACCGCGTTCAAACCGGAGTTCCTCAATAGAATCGACGACGTGGTGGTCTTTCATCCGCTCGGTCTCGGGGACATCGAGCATATCGTCGACATCCAGCTCAAGGATGTTCGTGCACGCCTCGCCCGCGAGAGGATCACGCTCGAGCTCACGCCGGCCGCAGTGCAGTCGCTTGCCCTCGACGGCCTCGACCCCGTCTACGGTGCGCGCCCACTCAAGCGCCTCATCCAACGCCAGGTGGTGGATAACGTGGCCAACCTGATCATCGACGGCAAGGTGAGCGAGGGGGATGCCGTCCGCGTGGACGTGGGTGCCGACGACAGGCTCTTTGCCACGCGTACCGGAGGGCCTGCGGTCCATGATGAGGCAAGTGGCGAGGTTGGCCCGGACGACGAGCCGATCGAGCCGGATGACATGGAGTAGCCCCGAGGGGATGGACACCGTGGGTGGCCATCCCCTCTGACATCCCGGCACGAGGTAACCCGCAGAGAAACGGCTCGAATGAACGAGCTCTTACAAGGGTCATCCGAATCGTCCGGATGACACCGAAGAGTCCCAGTTGAGAAGTACCAAATACCTCCTTTTCCAGTACCTTCCAGAGCCGACTCGTCCATTCGAGCCGTTTCTCTGCGGGTTACCTCGTGCTGACGCTGTAGAAGGCGATGTCGCACGATGGCACGAGGTGGGGGTACGATTGTCAGGATATGGGTCCCGTTCCGAAGGGTGCACGATGAGGTGTCCGAATTGTGGTGCCGAGCTTCCGTCACATGGTGACTTCTGCTCGTCATGCGGGCAGAAGATCGGTCCTGCCCCTCTTGTCGAATCTCAGGCAACGGAGGACGAGACGGTCCTCATGGACATGTCCGACGACGAGTCCACCATGGCCAGAGCGACGGATGCCACCGTAGCCGCAGACGCCTCCTCACGCGAGGAGACCGTCCTCATGGATCAGGGCAAGACCCGTCTTCTGGACGACGCCGAGACGCGCGTCTCTCCGCGTACGAACCCTATTCCTACCGTGACCTTCCCAGATGACACCATGGCCGCCCCCGCTCCCGTGGGAGACGGGCTCGATGCGCTCGACGATCCCTACGCGCCCATCGTGACAGGGTCGGAGCTTACGAACATCGCTCCCGTCATCAACGGGGTGCCGACGTTGCCAGAGAACAACGGCGAAAGGCATGCGCGCAAATGGCCGATCGTGCTCGGCGTCATCGTGGTCCTCGCCCTCGTGGGGCTTGGTGCCTATTTTGCGTGGGAGCGTGAGCTCTGGGGTGGCAAGACCGTGCCTGACGTGGCCGGTCAGACGCAGGATGCCGCCACACGGACGCTTGAGACCGAAGGCTTCACCGTGAACGTGAGCGAGAAGGCCGAGGACGAGGGAATAGGCAACGTGCTCTATTCCGACCCGGCGGCTGGCAAGCGCATCGATCCCGCAAGCGGGGTGACCATCACCGTGGCGGTTTCCCGAACCATCCCCACCGTGGTGGGGATGACCGTGGACGCTGCGGAGAAGGCACTCTATGACGCTGGCGCCACCAATCTCACGGTTCAGTATCAGGCTTCGACCGAAACCGAGGGCACGGTCATCGCCGTGAGTCCCGATGTGGGCTCCGCGTTCGTCTCGTCGGATTCCATNGCGCTTACCGTGGCGCAGGCGTATGCCGTACCTGCCGTCGTGGGCAAGTCGCTCTCGGATGCCCAGGCGGCAATCCAAGCGGCGGGATACGTCTCTGCGGTGAGCTACGTGGACTCTGACACCAAGAACGACGTGGTCATCTCCACCGACCCTGCGGCGGGTACCCGGCTGGATCTCGGTTCGACCGTCACGCTCACCGTGCCCAACCCCTTCCCCTCCGATTACCACCAGCTGCTTGAGTTCTTTGGGTGCACGCCGGTCCAAGACGCCACGTACCTCGCGCAGCAGCAGTTCACCGTGATAACGGCGCGCAAGCTATCCAGCGGTAACGCCTTTGGCGTGTACCAGAAGGGCAATGACGTGCTCTACGTCACGGACGATCCCGAGACGGGTACGTATGACATCATGTCAAGTACCTACGACGCCCTCGCCAACGGATGCGCGGTCGGTGGTCTGAGACTCAAGCTTGACGCGGCCTCGCTCTCGACGGCGCAGACGGACGTCTCGACAGATGGCGTTCAGGCGGTCATGACCCTCTGCGGCCTTACGGGCATGTCGGCATCCTGCACCGAGGCGGACTTCTCGGGCACATCGGGCATCACAATCTCCGACGTGCACTTCATCTGCGCCTATGGCGAGCAGGACAGCTACGCATGGACGGTCCTGATTGGCGGCTATACGGGCAGTCCCAAGGTGGTCGTGACCGTGGCACCCAAGAGCCACTACAGTTCCAAGGACCTGTCAGGCTATGGCAATAGCGTCTGCAGGTACGTTGCGTACTCCGACCTCTTTGCGAAGTGAGNATGATGGATGATGACGAGAAGAAGNCCGAAGAGGCTTCGGCGGAGGACANGCCGTTCGTTCGNGCCGAGAATGAGGACGACGACGGATACGATCCGTACTCGGATCGCCAGGCCAAGAAGGACCCGCTCTTCGAGCGCGANCCCTGGGATTAGCTCGTNGCACCCCAATTGGCCTGCATGTATTGCCAGACGACGAGAACGACGACGGCGAGTATGGCGATGACCACAACGAGCGCGATGACCGACCTGACGTGGCTCTTCCTCTCACGTGAGGCGAAGATGTCACGTCTCCCCTTGGGGATCTCGAGGTACTGACCGTAGTGAAGGTCACGGCGAAGCTGNGGCATCTCCGAGCGGGCCTTGCGATACGAGCGGCCCGAGAAGACGTTTCCGCCGGTCGTGATGCCCGAGTCGTGAGTGATGCCCTCTTCGTCGGAGCCGTCGCCCGAGTAGTCATCGATGGGGGGCTGCGTTCTGTGTGCGGGGCGAGATCGTACGTAGGGAGTGGGGGCGGAATGCTGCGATACGGCAGGAANGTCCCCAACCTCGTGCGTGACGTTTGGCACGGGACCCGTTTCGGTGCGCTCGATCTGGGGGACGTCGCGCTCGGCAGACGCGCCGAAATCCTCGGAATCGGTGAAGTTATCCATCTGATGCCTCCGGTGATGCTCGTGCAGCATTGGCAACATGATAGTGCACGAGGTCCACGTGCGCGAGAAACGCACGTTCTGCGCATGCGTGCCCCGCGCGGGCGAAGCACAGCTAATCTTATACAGAAGCACTTAGATATAATGAGTCTGTTCCGCTTAGAAAATCTTTGTGATGACGTATAGAACCCCTTTTACGGGGAACAATAGAACCATACCAAGGGGCGCAGACAACCGAAGACGCCCCACGAGACAGAAGGAGTGGTTATCATGACGAGTTTGATTCCCTACGATCGTTACCAGAGGGCACTTCGTACCTGGCCGTTTGACGACCTCTTCGATGTTCCGTTCCAGGCGATCACGGGCGCTGCGGACGTCTTCAAGATGGATGTCGAAGACACGAACGACGGCTATGTCGTTACCGCTGAGCTGCCGGGTGTCACGCGCGACCAGATCGACGTCGAGCTTAACGAGGGAAGGCTCTCCATCTCGATCGACAAGAAGGAGTCCGACGAGCACAAGGGCAAGAACTACCTGCTCAAGGAGACGGGCGAGTGGAGTGCCACGCGCGGCGTCTTTCTCAAGGATGCGGCTACCGAGGGTCTCACTGCCAAGCTTGAAGGCGGTGTCCTGACGGTGAGCGTCCCCAAGCAGGCGGAGAAGGCCAATGTCACAAAGGTCTCGATNGACTAAGACCGCGGTTTTGTCCGCCTCGAAGGGGTGGTGCCTTGGCACCGCCCCTTTTTTGTGGGAACGGGGGTGCACATCACGCTGACGGTGCAAGACGTCTTAGCTCCGAGCTTTGGATATGCAACCTTGATCGTTCCGTGTCCGCATTTCGATTCAAATGGCATATCCAAGCCGAGAAGTCCCGTGGCATCTCCAAAGATGCCGTGCCCCATCACCAGACCGTCATCGGACGGTCCTGTGCCGCCACGCACAACGAGAGAAGACCATCGGACGTGCGTGCCTCGGTGAAGACGTCGTTTGCGGCCCCGGCACCCACGGCGGGAGCGAGGGTGCGCACGCAGACGCTCGGCCGGTTGTTCTCCATCGAGAGGTGCAGGCCCACGACCGTCTCGGTGTTGCTGGTCACCAGGAACGGCAGGATGGCTGCCGTCTGATCATTGGAGAGGTGGCCGGTCTCGCCAAGGATGCGGGTCTTGAGAAAGGCGGGGTACGGCCCCGAGGCGAGCATCCTCTCGTCGTGGTTGGACTCCAGCCCGAGGATGCGGCAGCCGTAGAGCGCATCCATGGCCTCATCGGTGACGTAGCCCGTGTCGGTGCACCAGCCCACCGCATCGCCCCCGGTCTCGAAGCGAAAGCCCATGGGGTCGTTGACGTCGTGGGAGGTGGGAAAGCACCGCACGTGCATGCCGCAGAGCTCGAGGTCCTGCGAGTGGTCCACGAGCGTGAACGGCATCTCCGTGAGGTAGCTTCTGCCTGCGACGGTGCCTGCGGTGGCGTACATCGGTCCGTCGTAGTGGTTGCAGAACACGCTGAGCCCCGACACGTGGTCGGAGTGCTCGTGGGTGACAAGCACCGCGCCCACACGACCCATGTCCACGCCGAGCTCCGCCGCACGTCGCATGAGCTCGCGACGCGAGATTCCGCAGTCGACGAGGACGTTGCCCCTGGGGCCTTCCACGACGGCTGCGTTACCCTTCGAGCCGCTCGCAAGGACGTGTAGGTGAATCTCGGGGGTCATGCCCCTCCCTCCGATGCCGTAAGATTGCAAAAACAAGAGTATACGCAGGGCGTGACACAATTGTCGGGAACCTCGGGGGAGTGCAGCTATGCCAAGCGTTTCTCGCAGGTATGCGGGACAGGTTGGCCGCTTCGAGCGGCCAAGTCAGCAGAACGACGACGAGCTTCGCTCGCCCGTCGTCCTCATGGTGTCAGGNGGTGCCGACTCCACGGCACTGCTCGTGCTGGCCGCCACATCCACGCTCGATATCGAGGACGGCCGTGGNCCGGCCCGCATAGCCCGCGAGCGTCTGCACGTGCTCCACATCAATCACCTTCTTCGCGGCATCGACGCCGAGGAGGACGAGGAGTTCGTGCGCGAGCTTGCCAGACGCTACGGCATCCCGTGCACGGCCCGTCGCGTGGACGTGGCGCGTCTTGCCGAGAGGAGCGGCGACAACAACGTGGAGAACGCCGGGCGCACGGTGCGCTATGCGGCGGCGACGGAGCTTGCCAACGAGCTGTCGGCGAAGTTCGGCACGCCCCGCTCGTCAGCTCGGATCCTCACGGCACATACGGCCAACGACCGCGCCGAGACCTTCTTCATGAATGCCATCCGCGGGTCCGGCATGTCGGGGCTGACATCCATCCCACGTCGGCGCAATCGCATCGTGCGCCCCCTGCTCGATCGTACCCATGACGAGCTCTGCGAGTTTCTGCGCATGCGCGGCATCGTATGGCGCGAGGACGACACGAACGCGGACACGCGCTATCTGCGTGCCTACGTGCGCCACGAGGTCATGCCCGTCATAGAGCGACGCAACCCCCATGTGACCGCGAGCCTTGCCACTACGTGCGACATCCTTTCCGATGAGGACGCCTACCTCACGTCGGTGGCGGCCCGAACCCTACGCGAGCTTACGCGTCGCACGGAGCCGGGGGTGGTGTCGGTGGACGCCGCCCGTCTCGCCGCCTGTGAGGTGTCCGTCGCACGTCGCGTCGTACGTGCGGCGATTCTCTCCGTCTGCCCCGATGCCCGCCTGGAGGCGCGCCATATCGCATGGGTGCTTGGCATCGTCGCGGCGGGGGAGGGCTCGCTCACGGTTCCCCTGGGCGTGGACGTGCGCGTGGAGTTTGGGCTGCTCACGTTTCGCGCGCGTACCGCAGACGTCGAGTCGGTCTCGGGATGGCTGTCCGTTCCAGGGGAGTTCGTCCTGCCGGGTGGGCGCAGTCTCGTGGCCCGTATGACGGACGTGCCGCCCACGGGCGACCTGCCTGCCTTCGCCCGAGCGCATGCCTTGGAATGGGGCGGTACGTCGGTGCTGCTCGACGCGGAGCTCTGCGGCGTTGATCCCGCGCGCGGTGGTCGTCTCTGGGTCGACGTTCCCCGCCCGGGGGACGTGCTCTGTCCCNTGGGGATGCACGGTCAGTCCAAGAAGCTCTCCGACCTTCTCGGCGAGGCGCGCGTCCCCGTCGTGGANCGCGCCTCCGTACCCGTGGTGCATGCCTCACCCATGGGNTCCGTGCTGTGGGTCGCGGGAATCCGCGCCGACGAGCGCGTGCGATGTCTCCCCACCACGCATTACCTATTGGAATTGGACGTCCGTACAGCGTAAACTCTCTTCGTTGCACATGCGTGCTGGTAGGTTGGTGGCAAACGCAAGCAAAGTCGATCCGCTGCGGCGGACAGTCCCAGGAGGGAACACATGGAGGATCTACATCCCGATGTCAACAGCGTCATTCTCAGCGAGGAGGACATCAAGGAGGTCGTCTCCCGTCTGGGTGCCGAGATCAGCCGCGACTACGTGGACAAGAACCCGCTCATCGTGGCGGTCCTGCGTGGTGCGTTCATCTTCACGGCCGATCTCATGCGCGCCATCAGCGTCCCGTGCGCCGTGGACTTCATGGCCGTCTCAAGCTACGGTGACGGAGCCAAGAGCTCTGGCGTGGTTCGCATCGTCAAGGACCTCAACACCAAGATCGAGGGCCGCGACGTGATCATCGCCGAGGACATCCTCGACTCCGGCCTCACGCTCAGCTATCTCGTGAAGATGCTCGAGGGTCGTGGACCCAACTCGGTGCGCATCGCCGCGTTTGCCATCAAGGACATTCCAGGGCATACGCCCGCCATCCAGCCCGACTACGTGGGAACGCACGTGCCCAACGAGTTCATCGTGGGCTATGGTCTCGACTATGCCGAGCGCTACCGCAACCTGCCCTACGTCGGTGTGCTCAAGCCGCAGGTCTACACTAAGTAACCGCGGGTGGGGTGCGTGGCATCCCACCGAAAACGCCCACCAAGGAGTCAGCTTCCGTGCCAGACAAGAAACCACTTGACAAGTTCCCTTCGCCCAGCAACGGCAACCGCAGCCCCGAGCCCCAGAAGTCGGCGCTCATCTCCACGCTCATGCTCGTGGCCATCGTGGTGTACCTCTCGTTCACGATGGGCGTCAACCCGTTCGCGTCCAACACGAGCACCGATACGCTTGCCACCAACGAGTTCGTGACCGCAGTGAAGGACGATCGCGTCTCCACGGTCACGTTCAAGACCGAGGANGGCAGCATCACGGGCACGTACTGGAGGTCGGACGACGATGCGGGCAACTCGGACGCCCTCGTGCAGTACAAGAGCGTCTACGTGGGCACCGACTCCCTTGCCGAGCTCATGGCCAAGCATCCCAAGATCACGTACAAGATCGACACCTCGTCGTCGAGCATCCTCGAGACGATTCTCATCTCGGTGGTGCCCACCGTACTCCTCGTGGGCGTCTTCGTGTACTACATGCGTCGCATGTCCGACCAGAACGGCCGGACCATGCAGTTTGGCAAGACGGAGGCCCTCACCACCGAGAAGGAACGACCGGAGGTCAAGTTCTCCGACGTGGCGGGTATCGACGAGGCCGTCGAGGAGCTCAAGGAGGTCCGAGACTTCCTGCGAGAACCCGAGCGCTACCAGAGGATGGGCGCCAAGATTCCGCATGGCGTGCTGCTCGTCGGCCCTCCGGGCACGGGCAAGACGCTCCTCGCCAAGGCCGTGGCCGGCGAGGCGGGCGTACCGTTCTTCTCGATCTCCGGCTCGGACTTCGTGGAGATGTTCGTGGGCGTGGGCGCCTCGCGCGTCCGCGACCTCTTCAAGCAGGCCAAGGACTCCGCTCCTTGCATCATCTTCATCGACGAGATCGACGCGGTGGGTCGCCAGCGCGGTGCTGGCCTGGGCGGCGGTCACGACGAGCGCGAGCAGACCCTGAACCAGCTGCTCGTGGAGATGGATGGCTTCGAGGACAACTCGGCCGTCATCATGATAGCCGCCACCAACCGCCCCGACATTCTCGATCCCGCGCTTCTCCGCCCCGGTCGGTTCGATCGCCGCGTGACGGTCGACCGCCCCGATGTGGCAGGCCGCGAGAAGATCCTCGCCGTGCACTCCAAGAACAAGCCGATGGCCCCCGACGTCGACATCGCGCGAGTCGCCAAGCTCACGCCGGGCTTCACGGGTGCCGACCTGGCCAACCTCATGAACGAGGCCGCCCTTCTCGCCGCGCGCTTCCACAAGGATGCCGTGGGCATGGCGGAGATGGAGGAGGCCATGGAGCGCGTGGTGGCCGGCCCCGAGCGCAAGAGCCGTGTGATCACCCCCAGCGAGCGCAGGGTCATCGCCTTTCACGAGAGCGGGCACGCGCTGGTGGGCCATGTGCTCGAGAGTGCCGACCCCATCCACAAGATCTCGATCGTGGCGCGTGGGCAGGCGCTTGGCTATACGATGCAGCTTCCCGAGGAGGATCACTTCCTCGAGACGCGCAACGGCATGCTCGACCAGATCGCCGTCCTGCTCGGAGGTCGCACCGCCGAGGAGCTCTTCTGCGATGACATCACCACGGGCGCAAGCAACGACCTGGAACGTGCCACCAAACTNGCCCGCGAGATGGTCACCCGCTACGGCATGAGCAAGGAGCTGGGTGCGCAGATATTCGGCGAGGCACAGCACGAGGTCTTTCTCGGCCGCGACTTTGCCAACCACAACGACTTCTCCGCCGAGACGGCCAAGCGCATCGACGACGAGGTGGAACGCATCATGCGCGAGGCCCACGGACGGGCTCACGACGCCCTTGACGCCCGTCGTGACCAGATGAACACGATGGCGCACGTGCTGCTGGCCCGCGAGACCGTGGATGGCGAGGCCGTGCAGGCACTTCTCGACAACGAGTGGCCTGCGTACGTGGCGGCCCATCCCGACCAGGCGGTCGACGAGAACGGCAGCAGCGCTGAGGATGCCGCCGCCGTCCCTGACGGGCAGGCCGAGGGGTAGGATTCGTCGCGCGGGGTGGGTACAATTGTCTGCAGGCAGTTTCGCAGGCAGGATGGGAGCACCATGGGGATAAACGAGAAGAGCTACGAGTACGGCGCGTCGAAGTCGTCCATCCGCGAGATTGCGGCATACGGCAGTGCGCGCAAGGCGGAGATCGGCGCCGGGAACGTCTTTGACTTCTCGATCGGCAACCCATCCGTCCCGGCACCGGAATCCGTGCGCGAGTCCATCAAGCGCAGCATGGAGCTCCCTCCGTCGCAGCTTCACGGCTACACTCCCGCTGCTGGCCTGCCTGCTGCTCGTGCGGCCGTGGCCGACTCGCTCAACCGCCGCTTCGGGACCTCGTACGAACCCGATGACGTCTATCTCACCTGCGGGGCCGCGGCTTCCCTCTCCATCACGCTCAACGCGGTGGTCGTTCCAGGTGACGAGGTCATCGTCATCGCACCGTATTTCCCCGAGTATCGCGTGTGGATCGAGACCGCCGGTGCCACCTGCATCGAGGTCATGGCCGATGCGGACACCTTCCAGATCGACACGGAGGCCGTTGCCGCTGCCATCAACGAGCGCACCAAGGCCGTGATCATCGACTCTCCCAACAATCCCGTGGGGTCGGTCTACTCGCGCGAGAACCTCAACGACCTCGCCGTGGTGCTCGCCTCCGCGTCCGCCGAGATGTCTCATGGCATCTATCTCATCTCCGACGAGCCCTACCGCGAGATCACCTATGGTGCGGAGGTGCCCTGGGTGCCTGCCATCTACGAGCGCACCATCGTGTGCTACTCGTACTCGAAGAGCCTGTCGCTGCCTGGAGAGCGCATCGGCTGGATACTCGTTCCCAACACCAGCCCCGATCACGACCAGCTGTGCCATGCCATCGCGGGCGCTGGTCGCAAGCTGGGATTCGTCTGCGCTCCGGCCCTCTTCCAGCGCGTGGTCATCGATTGTGTGGACGAGCCCACCAACGTGGATGCCTATGCCCGAAATCGTGCGGCGCTCACCCAGGGACTCTCTGCGCTGGGGTACGAGTACATCGAACCTCAGGGTGCCTTCTACCTCTGGGTCAAGGCGCTCGAGCCGGATGCTCAGTCGTTCTTCGAGCGTGCAAAGGCCTTTGAGCTGCTTCCTGTTCCATCTGACAGCTTCGGGTGTTCCGGCTGGGTGCGTCTCGGCTACTGCGTGAGCTACGAGACGATCGTCAATTCCATGCCCGCGTGGCGCAAGCTCAAGGAGAGCTACGAATAATGGCAAAGAAGACCCGTACCTGCGGAAACTGCGTCTTTCTATCTGCCAAGCCGAGAAGGACGGTGAATTTGTCCTCTATACGACGGACCCGTATGGGCCTCTCCTCCCTCTTCGCCGGCGATTCGAAAGCGCGGTCCGTGAGTCCGGATATTGCTTGCTTGCCGCCGATTTTGTCCCGCAGGCTAAGCAATGCACCTCACCGCCTTCTACGGCTTATTCTGCGATAGGCTCAGGGTCAGCCGCTCACAAGGACGGCTGCCGTCAACCCGTCGCTTGCCTCGGAGGCCTCCGTCGAAGAGCTTTGAGGTACGAGCGGCCGAGGCGCCTCTGCCAAGGCCCAGCCCGAGGCCCGCGCCTGCTGCCGCGGGAGGCTCAGGCGGAATGCCCGCCGAGCGCTCGTCTACCGCGCCTGTCCGCCGCGCGCGCGGTGGACGAGAAATAGGGGGAGGTATACCCCCACCCCTGATGCGCCCGCATCGCCTGCTTGCACGTACAAACCCATACGCTCTTCTCCGCGGCATTGCGTGACTCTACCGCTGCAAGAGGAGCGCTGATTCGCCCGCCGAGGAGAGCGGGCCCATGGAGCCTTCTTGGCGCCTGAACGCGACCACTGACTTCGAGCCATGCCTCTTCGACGAGTTGCACGCTCAAGCGACTTTCGAGGCCTACTTCCTGAACCCTGTCCGCCTCTGCGCCAGCGCGTGTGGCATGGCCGTCCGCCCCGTGCTCCCAGATCGGCCTGCGAAGCAGAACATCGCTTTGAGCGCCCTCCGAGCGGCAAACCCCTGACACCGTCCCAGCCACCGGAATCCCTAGCGCGAGTCCATCAAGGCGGCCAGCATAGCTCCCTCGACGCCCGGATTTCACCGCTACACTACCACGCATCAAAGCCAGCCAGCTCCCCGTGCACGGCGACCGTAGGCGCGAACTCGCCCGACATCGATCTCTCTCCTCGCCGCATCCTTGGTTAAGGCTGGCCAGCGGCGCGAGCCATCACGAGTACCACGCATATTGCTAACCTCAACGCGCTCCAGGACCCAAAAGGTTCCTCATCCTCGGGACATGTCGGGCCCCAGGCGCTGGTGTGCCCTTTGACCTCTCATGCCGTTCTCACGCCGGCCACGGTTGATCTCGGGAAAGATGATCGAGATCAACGAGCAGAGCCTGCGCCGTGGGGCAGCGTGGCAATGGCGACTGGCGGGCCGCACTGTCGCAGCGGAATCAGCGGTACGTTGCGCGCAGCCCTGGGGACGATGCGTCTCGTTTGGATCGACGCGCCATTAATCTGCACGCAGCGGTGGCCTCCCATGGTCGTGTGAGCGCGCTGCTCGACGGAGATCCACGTTTCCGAGGAGCTTGTCGCCCTGCCGCAGCGCGGAGGGTTTTTCGAGACTGCCGCTGCCATCGGCCGCCACTGGGGTAGGGGAATCCGCCGCCCTCATGCGTCACCGGGCCGCTCTACGCATGTTTCGGTGTGGAACCGCGAGATACCTGCAGAAAAACAAGCCAAATGGATGCTCTCGTACATCAACCTCCCTTAGAGGCCAACACTTCCTGCGGTTATATGCCGGAGGAGGAGGCCCGTGAGGCAAGTGCTCGGAAGGGGTCGTTCATCCGACTCGTTTTTCTGCAGATGTCTCTTTGTCCAATTTCTCTGCGCGCTCGCATACGGATGAATCATGGGGTAAAGTTAGCCATAGTAAACGATTGGTGGCTACCTAGAAGCCCGAATGGAGTCAAGGAGACTATCCATGGCATTGGACACGCTGGAAATCGGCAAGGATGCGTACGTCCTGTCCGTTAGCTGCGACGAGGAATCCCTGCGCCAGCACATCTTTGACATGGGGCTTACGCCTGGTACCGAGGTCACCATGGTCAAGGCTGCCCCCATGGGCGATCCGCTCCAGATTCGGCTGCGCGGCTACGAGCTCACCCTGCGCAAGGATGACGCCGCCCGCATCGAGCTTTCCAATGTGCACGAGGCGCACAACATACCCCGCAGCAACCCACATCTCGGAAATGCCGCGCACCCGTCGCTCGGTGAGGGCAGCGCATCCGGCGAGGCGGCCGAAAAGACCCATCACTGGCACTCCGAGGGTGTGGTCGCGGCGAAGGGCGCACCGCTCACCTTTGCACTGGCAGGCAACCAGAACTGCGGAAAGACCACGCTCTTCAACCAGCTGACCGGGTCCAACCAGCACGTGGGCAACTTCCCCGGCGTCACGGTCGACCGCAAGGATGGCCAGATGCGAAGCCATCCCGAGGCTACGGTCACCGACCTTCCGGGCATCTACTCGCTGTCGCCCTATACGGGGGAGGAGGTTGTCTCACGCCGGTTCATCCTCGATGACAAGCCCGACGCGATCATCAACATCCTCGACGCCACCAACATCGAGCGCAACCTCTATCTCACGCTTCAGCTCATGGAGCTTGACGTACCTATGGTCATTGCGCTCAACATGATGGACGAGGTGACCGCCAACGGTGGGACCATCGATGTCAACGGGCTCGAGGCTGCCCTCGGCGTTCCCGTCGTGCCGATCTCGGCGGCAAAGGACCAGGGCATTGACGAGCTCGTCGAGCATGCCATCCACGTGGCGCGCCATCACGATCATCCGGGCAGGCAGCACTTCTGCTCACTTTACGGTCCTGACGGCGGTGCCCTCCACCGCTGCATCCATGCCGTCATTCACCTCATCGACGACCATGCGCATGCGGCGGGTGTTCCCGTGCGCTTTGCCGCGACGAAGCTCGTCGAGGGGGACGAGCTTGTCTCGAAGTCGCTTGGCCTCGACCAGAACGAGCTTGACGCCGTGGAGCACATCGTCCATCAGATGGAGGTGGAGTCGGGTTCCGACAGGCGCGCGGCCCTTGCGGACATGCGCTTCTCCTTCATCGAGGGCATCTGCTCTGCGTATGTGGTCAAGCCACAGGAGAGCCGCGAGCATGCGCGTTCGGTGACCATCGACAAGGTTCTTACGGGCAGGTTCACGGCCATCCCCGTCTTCGTGGCAATCATGGCGCTCGTGTTCTGGCTTACGTTCTCGGTGGTGGGCAAGGCTCTCTCCGGTCTGCTCCAGCTGGGACTCGATGTCCTTGGCGCGCAGGTCGACGCCGCGCTCGCCTCGTTTGGCACCAACGGCGTGGTTCGTTCGCTCGTGACGGATGGCATCTTCGGCGGCGTGGGCTCGGTGCTCTCGTTCATGCCCATCATCGTGGTGCTGTTCCTTCTTCTGTCCATGCTCGAGGACTCCGGCTACATGGCTCGTGTCGCCTTCGTCATGGACAAGCCGCTGCGCAGGCTAGGTCTCTCCGGCCGAAGCTTCGTGCCCATGCTCGTGGGCTTTGGCTGCTCGGTGCCCGCCATCATGAGCACGCGCACCCTTNTCCAACCAGCACGTGGGCAACTTCCCCGGCGTCACGGTCGACCGCAAGGATGGCCAGATGCGAAGCCATCCCGAGGCTACGGTCACCGACCTTCCGGGCATCTACTCGCTGTCGCCCTATACGGGGGAGGAGGTTGTCTCACGCCGGTTCATCCTCGATGACAAGCCCGACGCGATCATCAACATCCTCGACGCCACCAACATCGAGCGCAACCTCTATCTCACGCTTCAGCTCATGGAGCTTGACGTACCTATGGTCATTGCGCTCAACATGATGGACGAGGTGACCGCCAACGGTGGGACCATCGATGTCAACGGGCTCGAGGCTGCCCTCGGCGTTCCCGTCGTGCCGATCTCGGCGGCAAAGGACCAGGGCATTGACGAGCTCGTCGAGCATGCCATCCACGTGGCGCGCCATCACGATCATCCGGGCAGGCAGCACTTCTGCTCACTTTACGGTCCTGACGGCGGTGCCCTCCACCGCTGCATCCATGCCGTCATTCACCTCATCGACGACCATGCGCATGCGGCGGGTGTTCCCGTGCGCTTTGCCGCGACGAAGCTCGTCGAGGGGGACGAGCTTGTCTCGAAGTCGCTTGGCCTCGACCAGAACGAGCTTGACGCCGTGGAGCACATCGTCCATCAGATGGAGGTGGAGTCGGGTTCCGACAGGCGCGCGGCCCTTGCGGACATGCGCTTCTCCTTCATCGAGGGCATCTGCTCTGCGTATGTGGTCAAGCCACAGGAGAGCCGCGAGCATGCGCGTTCGGTGACCATCGACAAGGTTCTTACGGGCAGGTTCACGGCCATCCCCGTCTTCGTGGCAATCATGGCGCTCGTGTTCTGGCTTACGTTCTCGGTGGTGGGCAAGGCTCTCTCCGGTCTGCTCCAGCTGGGACTCGATGTCCTTGGCGCGCAGGTCGACGCCGCGCTCGCCTCGTTTGGCACCAACGGCGTGGTTCGTTCGCTCGTGACGGATGGCATCTTCGGCGGCGTGGGCTCGGTGCTCTCGTTCATGCCCATCATCGTGGTGCTGTTCCTTCTTCTGTCCATGCTCGAGGACTCCGGCTACATGGCTCGTGTCGCCTTCGTCATGGACAAGCCGCTGCGCAGGCTAGGTCTCTCCGGCCGAAGCTTCGTGCCCATGCTCGTGGGCTTTGGCTGCTCGGTGCCCGCCATCATGAGCACGCGCACCCTTCCCTCGGAGCACGACCGCAAGATGACCGCCCTGCTCGTCCCGTACATGAGCTGTTCGGCAAAGCTTCCCGTATACGCACTCCTGACTGCGGCGTTCTTTGGTCAGTGGGCAGGCCTTGCCATGGTGGGTCTCTACGTCATCGGTATGCTCGTGGGTATCATCGTGGCGCTCGTGCTCAACCGTACCGCGTTCAGGGGCGAGCCCGTCCCGTTTGTGATGGAGCTTCCCAACTACCGTCTGCCGAGCGCCAGGACCACCTGTCTGCTCGCATGGGAGAAGGCCAAGGATTTCATCACGAGGGCGTTCTCGGTGATCTTCGTGGCAACCATCATCGTATGGTTCCTCCAGACCTTCGATGTTCGCCTTAATGTGGTCTCTGACGCGTCCCAGAGCATGCTCGCCCTGCTCGGCGGACTCATGGCGCCGATCTTCTCGCCGCTCGGCTTTGGGTCCTGGCAGGCATCGACGGCACTCGTCACCGGCTTCGTGGCAAAGGAGAGCGTGGTCTCGACGCTTACCGTGCTGGTGGGGACGGGCGGCCTCGCCGGGCTCTTCTCGCCGTTCGCGGCCTGGGTCTTCCTCGTGTTCACGCTGCTCTACACGCCATGCGTGGCCACTGTCACCGCCGTTCGAAACGAGCTCGGCGGCAGGTATGCGGCGTGGGTCGTCCTCATGCAATGCGGGGTCGCATGGGTCGTGGCGCTCGTGGTGCACGCCCTCGGCATGATGGTGGGCCTGTAGTCCTAGTGGCGTTTGCGGTCTGTCTGCTGGGCGGCCCACGGTCCGAGCCAGAGGGCTGCAGGCGCGGCGGCAAACGCGCCCGCGAACGTCCTTCCCGCCTCGCCGCCGAGAGCCCCGCCGAGCGCGCCAAGGGCGAGGTAGCCAACGCCCGCAAAGACGATGCTCGCAACCACGCGCGCGATGCGCTCGCGACGACTGGCGCGTACGTCGAAGTTGACGAGGCGCCTCTCGGCGAACCAGCCGACAATACAGCCACTGTACACGCCGAACACCTGGTAGCCGCTGACGGTCATCGCTGCGGGGTCTACGATCAGCTCGCCGTCCACGTAGTCCATGGGGTATGGCTTGAGCGTGAGGTAGAGCACGAATGCAAGGCCGATGGCAAGGCCCGCAAAGAGCACCACGACGTCGCGCGCAGGCTTGGTGTCAACCCAGGTGAGCGTGTGGTCGGCCACCCACAGACCGACGATTCCCACAAGTGCCGCGACGACTACGTCCTGTGGCGTATGCACGCCGAGGTAGGTGCGAGAGAAGGCCACGATCACGCATGCGATCACGCATGCCACCGTCACGCCCCTGTGCTCGTGTCGCTGAAACCACGCGAGTCCACCGAGGACGCTCACGGCCGTTTGCGTGTGGCCGCTCGGGAACGAGTAGTCGGTGGCGCTGGCCATCGCGGTCGCAGAGGGTGTGATGCGTGCGTCGCGGATCCATGGACGATACACGCACAGGGTGTTCTTGATCGTCTGATTGATGATGCCGCCCGCCGAGTATGAGAAGAGCAGGCAAAGCCCCTGTCGCTTGTCGACGAGCCAGTAGACGAGGAGTGCGACGGCAAATGCCACTGCGAGCAGGCCCGAGGAGAGGATGACGAACGCCTCCTCGACCCCACCTCCGAGTGCCTCGCGAAGACCTTGGAGCGTGAGTAGGTAGGCAACGTCCATGCGAGCTCCCCCTAGAGTCTGATCGTGAGCTCGACGGGGCAGTGGTCGGAGCCTGGTATCTCGCTGAGTATCGAGGCGCTTGTCACGTCCGCGGCTGCGTCTTGCGACACGAGGAAGTAGTCGATGCGCCAGCCAGCGTTGTTGGCGCGGGCACGCATGCGGTAGCTCCACCAGCTGTAGGCCTCGGTCTGGGTTGGATGCAGCCGACGGAACGTGTCCACGAAGCCCGCATCGAGAAGCCTGCCAAAGCTCTCCCGCTCCTCATCGGAGAAACCGGCGTTTCCGCGGTTGGCACTGGGATTGCGAAGGTCGATCTCCTCGTGGGCCACGTTGAAGTCGCCGCAGGCCACGACGGTCTTCTCCTTGGCGAGCCCGGTGAGGAAACCGCGAAAGCCCTCGTCCCACGCAAGGCGCGTCTCGATGCGTTTGAGCTCGGGCTGCGCGTTGGGCACGTAGGCGCACACGAACCAGTACGTGGGAAACTCAAGCGCACACATGCGCCCCTCGTCGTCGGCCGCGGGGCAGTCGATGCGTCGTACCACCTGGAGCGGCTTCTCGCGCGAGAAGACCGCGGTACCCGAGTAGCCCCTACGCTCGGCGTAGCTCCAGGTCTGCACGTAACCGGGCAGATCGAGCTTGACCTGGCCATCCTGCAGCTTGGTCTCCTGGACGGCAATGACGTCGGCTCCCAGTCCCTCGGCTATCTCGACAAACCCGGGTTCCTTCTTGAGCACGGCCCGAAGCCCGTTGACGTTCCACGAGACAAGCCTGAGTTCGCGTCTGTCAGCCATGTGCGGCTCCCTATCCTATGGTGATGTAGTTGCCTTTGGATTCTGACCCATCTGCCTCCGATACGAGCCGTGAGATTTCTCCGCTCGTGCGGTGCGGGCCTCCCTCGGCGGAGCCGAAGACAAACTCACGCACCAGGGGAAGGTCCCTCTCGCCCTGCTCGTGGCCCATGGTGTATGACGCGAGCAGCCTATGCTTGTTGACGGTGCCGTTCTCGACGGGCATCTCGTCCGGATAGATGGCCAGACAGCGCCCGGCGCGTTCGAGCTCGTCTATGTGATCGAGCGCGACGTTATAGCGCTTCCAGCGTGTGAGCATGGCGTTTCTCAGGTAGGGATAGTCGCGGGCGATNCGCNGGAAGAGCGTGACGTCGTATCTCGATGGCTCGGGCTTGCGGTAGCCGCGAGGNCGTGTCGCCACGAAGACGAACTTCTCGAAGCCGTCGTCCTCGGCCAGGTGGATGGGGATGCCCGCACCCGTGCCGAGTCCACCGTCGTAGTACACGGAGCCGTCCACGGGCAGCGGCTTCATGGCTCCGGGCAGCGTGGAGCTGGCGCGGACCCTGTCCATCATGTCCATCGCCGTGGGCATGTCGTCCTTTGTCCAGGTGACGGTCCGACCCGTGTCGCGTTCGAATGCCTGGATGCGGATGCGGGCGGGGTTGGCCACGAAGGCATCCCAGTCGAAGGGCATGAACCCGTCGAGCATGGCGCCCTCGTAGAGATAGTCGGCGTTGAAATATCCCTTTCCGCTCAGCAGGGATCGCACGCCACCCGTCTTCTCAGCGCCATCGNATCCGAGAAACGCCATGCGCGTGCGCCTGAGGTCGCGCGAGACGTAGTCNACGGCGTGGCTTGCNCCGGCGGAGACGCCGCAGACATAGNCAAAGCTGATGCCCTGCTCGAGAAGGACGCGGGCGATACCTGCCGTGTAGCTCGCGCGGTACCCACCACCCTCAAAAACCAGGGCGCAGTCACGTACGTTGTTTTCCAGACCCTCCATGGTTGCCTCCTTCCGACGCGCGTGACGCGCTCGATCCATGAATCTTGCCCATATGTCGTGATGAGGTAGTTATGCCCGTCTTCCGTCTGCGAAAACTGCGAGCGAGCCACGAATCTGCGGCGGTACCATGAATCCGTGCGTGGGTTACGGCAGGGAGGCGTGCATGACCATGACGATCACCAGCCCCGTCGAGGCGGCGGCGGAACTCAAAAGNCGCGTGGACAAGGCTGGCAGGGTGGTCTTCTTNGGTGGTGCGGGCGTCTCCACGGCAAGCGGCATCCCCGACTTCCGCAGTCCCAACGGCCTCTACAACCAGCGCGGATACACCTATGCGCCCGAGACGATGCTCTCGCACTCCTTCTACGCCTCCCACCCCGAGGAGTTCTTCGACTTCTACCGTCATGTGATGTGCGTACCCGANGCCAAGCCCAACCGCTGCCATTACAAGCTTGCCGAGCTCGAGGCCGCAGGCAAGCTTGCGGCCGTGGTCACGCAGAACATAGACGGCCTTCACCAGGCCGCCGGCTCCAAGCGCGTGATCGAGCTGCATGGATCCACGCATCGCAACGTCTGCCAGAGATGTGGGGCCGTCTATTCGCAGGAGTGGGTCCTCGCTTCCGAGGGGGTGCCGCGGTGCGGGCGGTGCGGCGGTGCCGTGAAACCAGACGTCGTGCTGTACGAGGAGTCTCTCAACGAGAGGGACCTCGTCGCCGCCATGGAGGCGATCGCGAGCTGTGACCTGCTGGTCATCGGAGGCACCTCGCTTGTGGTGTATCCTGCCGCGGGTCTCGTGCAGTACTTCCGAGGGGATGACCTCGTGGTCTGCAACCTCCAACCCACTCCGCAGGATGCCGCCGCGAACCTCGTGTGCGCCTGCGACATCTCGGAGGCCTTTGATTTCTGACCCGCGAGGGTTCATCCCATTCTGCAGGTTTGGGCCCCTTTGCCGTGATAGCGGAGAATGCCCGCGTACTCGTTACAATAGGAACGTTACCTACGTGTCCGGCGCAGGAGGTCGATGAAGGTGCTCAGGGAGAACTATGCAACGTGGCAGTGCGGCTCGCACGAGATCTCGCTCGCGCGTCCTCGCATCATGGGAATTCTCAACGTTACGCCCGACTCCTTCTCCGATGGTGGGGAGAACTTCGACGTGAAGGCAGCCATCGCCCGCGGTCGCGAGATGCTCGACGAGGGAGCCGACATCATCGACGTGGGCGGCGAGTCCACGCGTCCTGGCTACACACCCGTTTCCTCGAACGAGGAGGCGGGACGCGTCGTGCCCGTCGTGCGTGCGCTCGTTGCATCGGGTGCGGTCGTCTCCGTGGACACGCGCCATGCCGACGTTGCCAAGATGTGCATGCGCCTTGGCGCATCCATCGTCAATGACGTGGAGGGCTTCACCGATCCTGCCATGATGAAGGTTGCTGCCGACACCAACTGCGGCTGTGTCGTCATGCATTGGGACAAGGGTGGCTTGGGTACGCGTCCGCCCCGTCGACAGGTGCAACTCGACGACTCCCGTCCCGCCCGTGAGGCCGTTACCAGAACGAATACCTCGCAGCACCGCTTTACCCTGCCTGACCAGGCACCCATCATGCGACAGATCATGGGCTTCCTCGGTGACCAGGCTCGTGACCTCATGCGTGCGGGTGTGGCCCATGATCGCATCTGCATCGATCCCGGTCCCGGCTTCGACAAGTTCGCCGACGAGGACGTCGTCATTCAGCGAGCCACTCGCTCGATGGTCTCGATGGGCTACCCTCTGCTCTGCGCCGTCTCGCGCAAGCGCTTCGTAGGTGCGGTCTCCGGCGTGGCCGATGCCAACGCACGCGATGCCGCGACGCAGGGCGTCTGCATTGCCGCGATAGAGAACGGTGCCCGCATCCTGCGCGTCCATGATGTTGCGGGTTGTGCGCAGGCCATCAACTCATACTGGGCCGTCGCCCAGAAGGATGTGCGTCAGGGCTTCGTGGGGCTTGGCTCCAACGTGGGTGACCGCATGGACTACCTTGCCCGTGCCGTTCGCCTCATCGATGACATCCCTCTCACCTGCGTGGTGTCGGTGAGCCATGCATACGAGTCGGAACCCGCCTATGGGGTTGCGACGCCTGTCGCCAATGCCGTGGCGGAGATTCGCTCCGAGCTTCACCCCCTCGTCCTCGTGCAGAAGCTCCTCGAGGTGGAAAACGAGCTCGGCCGCGTGCGCGACCCCAAGGAAAAGGGCCATGGACCTCGTACGATCGACTGCGACCTTCTGTGGGTCGAGGGCGAGGAGCACGCAGGTGCCCGACTCACGCTCCCACACTCGCACCTCGGCGAGCGCGACTTCGTGATCATTCCCATGGAAGACCTCATGCATGATCCCGAGCGTTTTCTCGTTCACGCCGGCATACGGGTCACGCCGCGCGAGAAGCGCGTCGGCCACGTGATGGCTGAGCTCGGGGAGATTTCGTGGGAGTAGGAACGACGCTCCTTGACGACCTGCGCACTGCGGNCCAGGACGGCGCACCTCATGGTACGTTTCGGGTGCGGGAGACGNACGGTGNCCTCGATGTCGCCATCGTGCTGAGACCTGCGGTGGGGATGGCGTTTCTCATGGCCGTTCCGCACGNATGCTCCCTTGGCGTACGTGACGTGCTTCTTGGGATGGGTGCCGTGGGCGTAGGTGTTGCATGGCCGTACGGCGNGTGCGGTGCCGGCGGGACGGTCGTCACCATACAGACGTGTGCGGGCTACGGNGGGGGCATGTTCGTGGTGTGCGACGCCTCGGTGGACCTCTCTCCCGTNGAAGGGGTCACGCTGCCTTCCGCCAAGGAGCTTGGCGAGGCGATGGCGGCAGGTATCGTCGCTCGTGTCGACGCATGGGCGGCGGGGATTTCCGCCGCAGGACCGGGGGCCACGCCGCTGGGACCGATTCTCGCTGACTACTACGACGCACTCGCCCTCATGGATGCCGACGTCGAGGTCGTCTATCCCAACGGTCGCGTGTTCTGCCGAGGTAGGCTTGCCGGCATCGACGTATGGGGCCACGCGACGGTGCGCACCTCCCTTGGCGGCGAAATCGAGATCGCGCCCGAGCAGGCCAGCATTCGTGCGGCCGAGTGAGNCGGGTCCCTGTCGCTAGCGGNCGTTGACGCGCAGCCAGATGTCGCGGATGCCGCGTAGCGTGAGGTCGGGGTCGACNCGGCAGAAGACATCCGTCGCATGGCTCACGGTGCGGGCGAGACCGCCTGTGCCCACGACCGGGGCAGACTCGATGCCCAGCTCCGTCTTGATGCGCGCGACAAGGCCTTCGACCTGTGCCGCAGCACCGATCACGAGGCCCGANTGAACGGCCGTCTCGGTGGTGTCGCCAAGGACGTGNGCGGGCGCCTCGATGGGNACGTCCGAGAGCTTCGCGGCACGATCGAAGAGCGCCGCGGCAGAAACCATGAGACCTGGCGAGATGGTGCCGCCGCGGTAGGCTCCCGTCGCATCGACCACGTCGATGTTCGTGGCCGTCCCGAAGTCGACGACGATGACCGGCGCGCCATAGTCTGCGCGGGCGGCAATGGCATTGGCGATGCGGTCGGCCCCCAGGCTGCGCGGATTGGGCATTCGGATCTCCATGCCGTAATCGTCGCCCGGGAGGACCATGAGCGGCGCATGGCCGAGGACCTCGGTGAGGCAGCGGTCCCATGCGCGCGAGAGCGTGGGCACGACGCAGGCGACACCAGCCTCGGTGACGTCCGCGTAGTCAAAGCCGTCCATATGCAGGTAGCCGCCAAGACGCGAGCGGAGCGTGTCGGAGGTGTCGGATGCGGTGGTGGCCATGCGCCAGCCGTGGCGCATGGTGCCTGTCTCGTCGTAGAGACCGAGCGTGCCCTGGGTGTTGCCTACGTCTATGGCAAGAAACATGCCGCCCCCTAGTGGATGCTGATGCTGAAGAACTCGTAGTCCTGGGCATGACGTGGGATGGAGTACTCGAACGGTACGCCGTCATCGAGAAAACCCACGCTCTTGATCTCGAGGAGCGGCGTGTCCGGCTCGACGTGGAGGCGTTCGCATTCATCCTCGGTTGGCAGCACTGCGCGTATGATGCGGTGGGCGCTGCCGATCTTGAGTCCGAGCTCGCCTTCGATGTAGTCGTAGATGGAGTCGGCCACGTGCTTCTCGCGCAGGCCGGGAATGATCTTTATGGGCATGTAGGTGTATTCGATCACATGGGGCACGCCATTGGCCGAGCGGACGCGGCACACGTGATAGGCAAACTCGTCAGGCTCCATGCCGAGAGCCTCGGCGACCTCCTCGTCGGGATGCACCACGGAGAAGTCGTATACGGTCGTCTCGACCTTCTCGCCGCGCGCCTCGTGCTCGGACTTGAAGCCCGTCATCTGGCTTGACATGTTCCAACCCGAACCCTTGCGGAAGTTCGTGTCGACAAGACCCTTCACGAAGGAGCCCGACCCGCGACGACGTGCCACCAGGCCATGGAGGGTGAGCTCGTCCATGGCCTTCTTGATGGTGATCTTGCTGACNTCGTAGTGCTCGCAGAGTTCGTCGGTGGTGGGCAGCTGTTCGTTTGGCTTGAACTCACCGGCTGCGATGCGTATGCGGATGTCGTCGGCAACGGTCTCGTACTTGAGCATGGGGCGCCTCCCTCTTCTCTATCGAGACACATTCTCGCGTTTCCACGAGAAATAATCCCTCTCACACAAAAAGACCTTGATATTACAGATAGAATGTGTATATTAACAATTAGACATGTATNGCGTATATAAAAGACATGTCTTTTAGATACGCAAAGACCGGCCTACGCCGGAGTGTAGGGAAAGGGAGAGACGGATGGGCTCTAGCAAGCTTCCGCAGGACTTCTTCTTTGGCGCGGCCATGTCGGGTCCACAGACCGAGGGCGCCTGGCAGCGTTTCGGTAAGGTCGAGAACATCTGGGACACCTGGTCAAACGAACGCATCGAGGACTTCCACAATCGTGTGGGATCCTACGCAGGCAACGACTTCACCGCTCGATACAAGGAGGACTTCCAGACCCTGCGCAAGCTCGGGCTCACGTCATGGCGNACGTCCATCCAGTGGTCGCGGCTCATGACCCTGGACGGGCAGCTCAACAAGGAGGGNGCGCGCTACTATCACGAGATCTTCTCGGCGGCGGCCGAGGCGGGCCTNACCACCTTCGTGAACCTCTACCACTTTGACATGCCGACCCACCTCTTCCGTCGCGGTGGTTGGGAGAACCGCGAGGTCGTTGAGGCCTATGCCAACTACGCCCGCACCGCCTTTGGCGAGTTTGGATCCGAAGTCGCCTACTGGTTCACGTTCAACGAGCCTATCGTCGAGCCGCAGCAGCGTTACACCACAGGGGGCTGGTATCCCTTCGTGCGCGACTTCTCTCGCGCCTGCACCGTGCAGTACAACATCTCGATCGCCCACGCGCTTGCCACGGGCGAGTTTCGCCGCGCGAAATCCGCGGGTATCGTGCGTGCCGACGCGAAGATCGGTCTTATCAACTGCTTCACGCCTCCCTACACCAGAGAGAATCCGTCGGCAGCTGACCTCGAGGCCGTCCGGATGGTCGACGGGATCGACAACCTCTGGTGGCTCGACCTCGTGGCCAAGGGCAGCCTGCCCGAGGACGTCATCACCACCCTCGAGCAGCGCGGCGTCGTCCTGCCCCGCCGTACGGGTGACGAGGAGATCCTCTCCCAGGGCATCGTCGACTGGCTTGGGTTCAACTACTACCATCCCGAGCGTGTCCAGGCGCCCTCTCGGGACACCGACGAGAGCGGCAGCCCGGTCTTTGCCGACGAGTACGTCTGGCCCGATGCCGTCATGAACGAGTCGCGCGGCTGGGAGATTTATCCCAAGGGTATCTACGACTTCGCCATGACCATGCGTGACGGCTATCCCGACCTCGAGTGGTATGTCTCCGAGAACGGCATCGGGATCGAGGGCGAGGACGCCTTCAAGGATGCCGATGGAACCATCCAGGACGACTACCGCGTCGATTTCGTCCGTCAGCACCTCCAGTGGATCGCAAAGGCGATCGAGGACGGCGCCAAGTGCCGTGGCTACCACTACTGGGGTGTCATCGATTGCTGGTCCTGGAACAACGCGTACAAGAACCGCTACGGCTTCGTCGAGGTCAACCTCTCCGACGGCTACAGCAGGCGGTTCAAGAAGTCTGCCGAGTGGCTGATGCGCACAGCCACTTCGCATGTGGTCGAATAGCTCGTCCACGCATAGCTAGTCTGTAAAATGTCGGAGGGAGAAAAAGCAATGGAAGAAAAGGCATCGCCGTTTCTCGACAAGTTCGCCGAGGTTTCGGCCAAGATCGGCAATCAGGTTCATCTGAGGTCGCTCCGTGACGCATTCGCCACGATGACCCCGGTCTTCATCCTCGCCGGTATCGCGGTCCTTATCAACAACGTCGTGTTCCCGCTGTTCCTCGCGGGCGACGCGCTCGTTTCCGTGCAGTACTGGGGAAACGCGATCACGCTCGGCACGATCAGCTTCTCGGCGATCCTCCTTGCCGGGCTCGTCGGGTACTGCTTCGCCAGGAACAAGCGCTTTGATGACCAGATCGCCTGCGTGGTCGTGGGGATTGCCTCTCTCGTCATCATGATGCCCCAGACCGTCACCGTCACCATCGACGCGACGACAAAGGCCACCGCAGACGTCAAGGGTGCGTTCCTCACCACCAGCACGGGCATCAACGGCCTCTTCGCGGCCATCATCATCGGCCTTATCGCCACCACCATCTTCATCAAGCTCTCGGGCGTCGAGAAGCTCAAGGTCAACCTCGGCGAGGGCGTGCCCCCCGCGGTCGCCGACTCCTTCAACGTCATGTTCCCGATGCTCATCACGCTCTCGATCATGGCCTTGGCGTCCGCTCTGCTCTACAACCTCTTCGACACCAACCTGCTCGCCCTCATCGCCGCCGGCGTCACCGCACCGCTCAAGGACGTCATGAACTCCGGCCCGCTTGCCGTCATCATCATCTACACCTTCGCGAACCTGCTCTTCTGCCTCGGCATCCACCAGTCCACCATCTCCGGCGTCCTTGCTGAGCCCATCCTCACCATCCTCATCGTCGACAACATGGCCACCTTCGCCGCCGGTGGCACCATCCCCGCAGACCACTACATGAACATGCAGATTATCAACACCTTCGCCCTCATCGGTGGCTCGGGCTGCACGCTCATGCTCCTCGCCGACACGTTCCTGTTCTCCAAGAACAAGGCGTCTCGTGACATCGCCAAGCTCTCCGTCCTGCCNCTCATCGGTGGCTCGGGCTGCACGCTCATGCTCCTCGCCGACACGTTCCTGTTCTCCAAGAACAAGGCGTCTCGTGACATCGCCAAGCTCTCCGTCCTGCCTGGCATCTTCAACATCAACGAGCCGGTCATCTACGGCTATCCCATCGTGTACAACCTGCCCCTGATCATCCCGTTCGTCGTCATCCCCGACATCCTCATCGCTGCGACCTATGGCCTCACCTGCGCAGGTCTCATCAGCCCCTGCGTGGTCATGGTTCCCTGGACCACCCCGGTCTTCATCTCGGGCTTCCTCGCCACTGCCGGCGACTTCCGCGCCGTCATCTGGCAGGTCATCGAGGTCGCACTGTCCATGGCCATCTACCTGCCCTTCATGAAGATCTCCGAGAAGGTTCAGGCCAAGCAGCTCGAGAACGCCGTCGAGGACGCCGTCGAGGAGTAGCGCCATCGCACGTCGTATCATCGCACCAACGAGGCGGCCGGAATCCGACCGGCCGCCCCACCGCATCCCCGGTCCCCGAGACCGTTCGCAAGGAAGTGGCGCGAGATGCCAGTCAGCGCAGAGCGCAGAGAGGAACGTGTTCGTCATGAGGATCATGCTTGCCTGCAACGCCGGAATGTCGACCAGTCTGCTCGTCCAGAAGATGCGCAAGGAGGCTGCGGCCCAGGGTCTCGACGCAACCATTGAGGCCAACCCCCTCGCCAGAGCCCTCGAGAAGATCGATGGCTTCGACATCCTCATGCTCGGGCCTCAGATCTCCTATGCCAAGGATGATGCGGTCAAGGCCGTGGACGGCAAGATTCCCGTGGTCGTCATCGCCATGGCAGACTACGGCCGCATGAACGCCAAGAAGATCATCGCCGACGCCATCGCCGCCATCAACGCCTAGGAGGTACGCCATGGCAGACACCGACCAGCCGGGACTTGATGACGACATGGGCCCGATGGAGGAGGCGTGCTTCCAGATCATCGCCTCCGTCGGCATGGCCAAGTCCAACTACATCAAGGCGATCGAGATCGCAAGGGACGGCAGACTCGACGAGGCGCGCAAGCTCGTCGAGGAGGGAAACGAGGCCTATCTCCAGGGCCATGAGGTCCACATGGGGCTTCTCCAGGAGGACGCCGCCACCATCGGCAGCATCCACGTATCGCTTCTTCTCGTCCACTCCGAAGATCAGCTCATCCAGGCCGAGACATTCCGCGTGATTGCGCTCGACTTTATCGACCTGTACGAGCGGCTTAGCGCCTAGCGCGAAGTCGAGACCCCGTGGCCGCACGTCTCCCCCTCGTGCGCGGCCACGGGGTCATTTATGGAAACGGCCCCCTCGAGGGGCGCGTGCTGTCATACTGGTTCGTATGGTTGGCCGGCGCCTGGGGGAGATGGGTCATGACAGTAGACGGTACCCGCGACATCATGTTTCCAAGGCCGGTCTTCGTCGAGAAGATCTGGGGGGGACGCAAGCTCGAAACCGAGTTCGGCTACGAGATTCCCGATGGACCCGTAGGGGAGTGCTGGTCGATCAGCGCCCACCCCAACGGGGACTGCCTCATCGAGGGCGGCGTGTGGGATGGCCGCTATCTGTCTGACCTCTGGGCCAATGAACCGCAGCTCTTTGATGGTGCGAAGGGTGACCGTTTTCCACTGCTCATCAAGATACTCGATGCCCATGACTACCTTTCCGTGCAGGTGCACCCTGATGACGTCTACGCCATCGAGCACGAGAACGGAAGTCTTGGCAAGAGCGAATGCTGGTACATCCTCGAGGCTGACCCTGACGCGCGCATCATGATCGGGCAGAAGGCCCATGACCGNGACGAGTTCGCCGCCATGGTCNAGGAGCATCGCTGGTCNNAGCTTCTCAACGAGATCCCCATCCATGCGGGTGACTTCTTCGCCATCAATCCCGGCACCGTTCACGCCGTGAAGGGGGCGCTCATCCTCGAGACGCAGCAGTCGTCCGACGTCACGTACCGCGTGTACGACTTCGACCGTAGGCAGCCTGACGGATCGCAGCGCGAGCTCCACATGGCGCAGTGTCTCGACGTAATCGACTTCTCCGCACCGCTGCTTGCCGACGGTGCCGTGAGCGCACCGGAGATCGGTGGCATCACCAAACTCATGAGCTGCACGTACTTTGACGTCTTTCGTGTTCGCGTGACGGGGGGCGCACCTGTGACCCTGACGCAGGACAAGCCGTTCATGTGNGTCTCCGTCGTCGCGGGNGAGGGCGGAACCGTACGGGCGGGGGAAGGTCCCCTGCANGAGCTCAGGAAGGGGTCGCACTTCCTCGCGCCCTCTGGCTGTGGCGACCTCGCCTTTGTCGGTGACATGGAGCTCATCGCCTCGTACGCCAACTAACTCGTTCGGTACCGCGCGGATGGCCCCACGGCATCAGTCCACGCTCTTTCTCCATATTGGGGCGGATGTAATCTGTTAGAATACTGCAGCTTGACCAACCCCTCGCCTGGTCGGAAACCAGGCAAACCAAAGGAGTCCCGACATGAAGCAAGGCATTCATCCAGACTACGTGGAGTGCACCGTCCGTTGCACCTGTGGTAACACCTGGAAGACCCGTTCCACCAAGAAGGAGATGACCGTCGACCTCTGCGACAAGTGCCACCCCTTCTATACGGGCACGCAGAAGCTCGTTGACACGGGCGGTCGCGTCCAGCGCTTTACCGACAAGTTCGGTGGCGCCGCACAGGCTCGTCTCGACGCCGCCAAGGCTGCCAAGGAGGCCAAGGCAAACAAGGCCGCCGAGGACCAGGCCGCTCGCAAGGCTGCTGCCGAGGCCAAGGCTGCCGTCAAGGCCAAGCGCGCCGCCGAGTTCGAGAAGCGCGCCGCCAAGGAGGTCACCGTCGAGGAGAGCCCCGCCGAGGAGACCCCCGTCGAGTAGGTCGTACGTGCACGTCATGTGGGAAAGAGGGGAGGTCGACTTTGGTCGGCCTCCTTTTTTGGCTCGGTGGGCAGTGAGGTACTCGGTGGGTGTATCGTGCGGACGAGTTTAGCGAGAAAACCCTCCGCACGACACATGCCGGACCTCGTCTTGTCGCGCACGGACGATTCTTACGAGAAAACCCTCCGCATGCGCACCCCCAACGAGAGGGGTGTCGCATGGGAGGGTTCTTCTGCGGTACTCGCCAGACACAGCCGGGTCAGACGAGCTTGAGCCCGCCGCCGTCGGACTTCTCGCCTGCCGAAGCCGCGTCGAGCACATCGGTGAGCTGCTTGATGCGGCTCGCCGCCTCCTCCTTGGATTCGTGCTTGTAGTTGCAGACGCACTCGGACACGACCGTCTCCATGGCCTTGTTGCGCAGCGCGGCGTCACGGATCTCGCCATAGAAGCCCTGGTGCCTTGCCTGGTCGATGAACTGCTCCAGGTCCTTTTCGGGAACGCTCAGGTAGTGCGTGAACTCGCTGTCGTCCACGCTGAGCTTCCGGACGAAGGCAAAGGCGTCGAGTGCGGCCGCAAGCTCGGCCTCATCGCGAGCCTGTTCGTTGATCGACTCCTCGAACTGCGCGCGACTCACGCCGTTCTGCATGAGGAAGGCGTCGACGCCGAGACCGGCCGCCTGCGCCTGCTGGGCGATCTCGGCCTCGAGGGCCTCGCGCGTTTCGGCGATGTCGGCTGCGGGCACTGACTGGTTGAGGCGCGAGACGAGAATGTCGAGGCACTTCTTGGTCTTGCTCTCCTCGGCACTCCGAATGCCCATCTGACGAAGCTGGAGGCGCACCGCCGACAGAAGCTGGCTACCATCCTCGATGCCCTGGAAGTGCTCGGAGACCCAGGCGTCATCCTGAAGGTCATCTGCGGTGCCGCCGGCCTGTCGCACGATGCTTGCTGCCGCGAAGTCGATCTCCTCGTCAGTGACGAAGGGAACGGTGACCTCGATCTTGATGGGTTCGACGGAAGAGAGCGTGTAATGGGCCCTGCCGTCGATCATGAGTGGAGCGGGCTTCTGGATGGGCATGTAGTTCCTCCATGTCTGGTGGTTACTGGGTGCGCTGAAGTACGTACGTGTCCTTGTACCCGATACTCGTGTCATAGCGAACGAAGAGGAAGGACTCCTCGTGTTGGTAGGAGGTCTCGACCACGGCGACGACCGCGCCGGGATCGTCCGAGGTGCCAAAGCCCAGGGAGACGTCCACCGTACCACCCGCCATCTCGGGAAGCGTGGTGACAAACACGGCGTCACCGCCTAGGCCCGAGGTGCCCGACCCGTCGAGGGCGGCCGTGAACCTGACGTCCGAGAAGACGGTGTCGCCGTCACAGGAGTCGGCGTTGTCTGCGGGATGATCGTGGAAGTGCGCCATCCCAGAGACGGTGCCGCTCAGACGGGCGCCCGACGAGGTGTTCTGATATGAGTCGATGGTAACCTCGAGTGGCGTCGAGCTGGCAGCCAGGCATTTGTTCCCGTCGGTCTCCTGGCTCTGGAACGTGCCCGTCCACGTGCCTACGACCGAGTTGTAACCCAAGGTTCTCGCGTCATCGGAGACATCGATGGAGTCGATCTCCCATATGCCGTTGGCGGCGCGGAAGGCAAAGTGCACGGTGAGCTCGCAATCGTACGCGCCGAAGCCCTCCGGCTTCGTGAGTTCGAGCTTGACGGTGTCGGTCTGGGCCTCGGCATCGAACTCCTCGTCGGCCACGGTCACGTTGGCGTTGTCATAGAGCCCTACGAGAGAGGGTTCGTTCGCGTAGCTGGTGTTGTCGGGGTCGTTGACGTGCAGCGCCTGGTCTGCCTTTCCGAGAATGGCGCTCATGTCATCACGCATGCGATTCCGGTCTATGCCGGCCGTCGCCTCGTATGAGAGGCGGACGTTCTGCTCGGTGCCGATGCCGACCCAGCTGCCGTTCACCTTCGCGTAACCGAGGGTGGCGGTCTTGGTTGCGGTGACGGATGCGTTCTTATAGACGGCCGTAACGTCCGCGCTGGCATAGCCCGAGGCGCCAAACTGGGCGGCATCGCTCGTGATCGCAGTCTCGGTGCGCGTTCGCGAGTTTATCCCGATACTGACGAAGGAGAGGTTGCTGGCATTGCCGTAGAGGTCGCAGTCATAGGGGGGTGTCGCGAGTCGCGAAGTGGCATCGGTCTCGATGACATCGGCGGGCGGAAGGTTGCTTGCATGGATGCCGGCCACCACGAGGATGAACGCGATTGCGACGGCGCCTACGCCAAGCAGCATGAACGCCGCACGGTGACGTGAGCATGCGTCCCGTATCCCGGCGAGTCCGTGTGGGTGGGAGGGCGCGTGGGCGGTAGGATCGTCGCGGGAGAGCACGCGGGTGCCTGCGGCGAGCGTGGATCCGACCTCGGGTTCGACCGCCGGCCCCGTCGCGGACCCCGGCTCATGCGCGGGTGCCTCCTCGGGAGCGGTGCTCATGTCATCCGTGGGCCCTTGCATGCCTCTCCTTGCTGACGCGCGTTGCATGAAACCAGTTTCTCACACATCAGGTGCTCCGATGTCGTTCCGATTGCCGCCTTGTGCGTCCCGTGGACGAGGGGCTCCGTCCTCTACCTGCGTGAAAGAAACATCTCTCTCGGTGGTATCCTCACATAGTTACCTACATGTCGCGACGCGGTACTGCGTCGCGGCTTATCCAAGGAGAGCATCATGCGAGACAAGCTTCAGAAGCTCATTGCCGCATATGAGGAGCTTGAGAAGAAGATGGGCGACCCAGCCGTCGTCTCCGATCCCAAGGAATACGCGCGCATCGCCAAGGAGCACGCCAACCAGGCCGATCTCGTGGCCAAGGCGCGGGAGTACATCCAGGCCCTCGATGACATCGACGCTGCGAAAGAGATGCAGCGCGAGACCAGCGACGCGAGCGAGAAGGAGATGCTCCAGGAGGACGTCGTCTCCAACGAGGCCAAGGTCCCAGGCCTCGAGGACGA
>JGI20225J20221_1000937_pt1 | contig 37556 bp, 18 predicted proteins | sample BioMet4_FD_20221 | JGI IMG/M metagenome (IMG submission 20221)
TTTTAACTTTGATCTCAACATAAAAGGTATAACCTAATTGGTTACCAATGATTTTGAAAGACCGATTGATTCAAAAAATGACGACTTCGGTTTTTGTCATTGAGAATAGCCAAATTAATTAGAATGCGAAAAGTCCGAAAATGGACGATTCCGTAATTAGGAAAAAATAAGAAAATGAATACCATTTCGAACCGATTGGCCAACTTAAATTTAGAATCAAATTTTGCCAATATGCAATTTGATAGTGTTTTAGACAACTCTAATGGTTGCGAAGGTCATTTATCGCATAATGACATCAGCAATAATCATGACCATAAAGCGTGGATTAGGAGTTTTCTTTTTACAATTGCCATATTGATTGGTTCAGTTGGTTTTGCATTGGGGCAAACAACTTTGTTTAGTGAAAATTTTGAGAGCTATCCAACAACATCGAAGCTTCCAACAGTGGGCACCAACCAATGGATTCAATACCTAATAGGAGCCAACAATAACCCTTGGGGTATAGGAGGTTCTGCTGGAAGTATAACAGGGAATAATAGTCTCACGATTTATAACAACATTAATGCATATACATATAATAGGAATAATTCAACGGAACGAATAGCATATTTTTCATCTACCATAGATGCTACAAAGTTTTATAATCTAAGGCTCAGCTTTAAGTGGAAATGCGTTGGAGAAAATAATTACGATTATGGTCGTGTTGTTTGGTCCACAGATGGTACTAACTGGAATGATGTAAATACAACAAACTACCAAGGTCAAGCAACTGTGCAAACTGTTACAAACTTGGATATTTCCGTCGCAGATTATCAAAATTTTTACATCGGATTTAGATGGATCAACGACGCTTTTGCAGGGACGAATCCTGGATTTACAGTAGATGATATTGTACTATCGGGAACTCCTATACCAATTTATTACTCTCAGTCCGGTGATCCTACCCAACTATCCAGTTGGAATACCTCACGAACCGGTGGTGGCACAAACCCAACTAGCTTTACCGCAAACAACCAAACATTTGTGGTGCAAGCCACTCACTCCATGACTACTGCTTCTGCCTGGAGCATATCGGGAACCAACACCAAGCTTCAAGTAGAAAGTGGAGCCTCTCTTACGGCCAACTCCGCCATCACCCTCTCGGCCAACACCACCTTCCAGCTCGATAACGGCGCTACCTATAACCACAATGCAACCTCCAGCGCAGTGTGGGGCGGCACTGAGGTGCTCGATCCGGCCTCAACCGTGGTGTATGGCTTTTCCGGTGCTCAAAATGTGGCTGCGCTTCCCTATGGCAACCTCACCATTAGCGGTGGTGGAACAAAGTCTCTGCAAGGAAGCACCATTGTAAATGGAATTATCTCCCTAACCAACGGTAACTTAAGCCTTGGATCGAGTGCTTACAATTTAACCCTTGTTACGGGTGCCACCATCTCAGGTACTTTCGATAGCGGACACATGGTAGTTTGCGATGGAACGGGTAGCCTAATAAAACAGGGAACCGTTTCGAGCGATTTTATTATGGTTTACCCTGTTGGAACAGGGACCTCCTATACGCCCTACGAGGTCTCATCGCTCACGGCAACGGTAACCGGAACAGGCAGTCTGAGCGTAAGGGCTGTGCCCGTTATCGCCCCCGGTTCGCCATCAGCAGCCAGCACCGACCTTAAAAAATACTGGAATGTTTCCACCTCCGGCCTTTCATCACTGAGCGCAAATCTTCGGCTTACCTACATTAACCCAAGCGAAGTAGGTCTTGGTGGAGATCAAACNAAATACATTCCATACTACTACAACACCGCCACTTCAACCTGGTCTATTCCTATAGTAGCAAGCGGTGCGGGTGTTAACCCAATGACTGTGTCTGGAGCAACATCGCTCACCGGTCAGTGGACCGCAAGGGAACAACCAATCTACACTACCTACTACAGCTATCAGGCAGGTCCATGGAACACGGCCACCACCTGGACCACCGACCCATCCGGAACACTCTCTGTAAGTCCTACAGTGCCCGGAGTTAACGACCGAGTGGTAATATTAAATGGTAGGACAGTAACCACTGCAGCCAATGGCTATCAAGTACTGTCGGTACAAATTAATGAAGGTGGAACTTTAGATCTTGGCAACTTTACCTCACAAACATTTACGGCTGTTCGAGGACAAGGACTAGTCCGTCTTCAGAACACTACTTTCCCATCAGGCGACTGGAGCAACTTTGTTTCAGCCGGTGGAGGTACCGTTGAGTACTACAACACCTCCAGCTTCAACTTTTCGCAGCTGGTTTACAACAACCTAATCATAAACCTCTCCACTAGCGCACTAATTTCTACGTTATTAGGCGATATGACTATTAACGGAAACCTAACAATCACAAAGGGTAAGTTTCAAATTAACGACAATACCAGCGTTAGCCGCAACCTATCGATCAATGGAAATGTATACGTTAGCCCGAATGGCAGCATAGGTATTGGCACTGGCAACGTTAACCATCGTATGGTTGTTAATGGTAATTTTACTAACGATGGTACTGTTGTTTTTACTGAGTTGAATGCTGCTGATTATAGTGGCACAAATTTATATAATTGGTGGGCACCCACTACCCCCCTTTACGCAACTGCAGATGTGATTTTCAACAATCCAACTTCAGATCAAAATCTTCAGTGTAATGGAACCAGCAACTTCTATAGAATAGAGATTGACAAGGGATCGGATCAAACTTATATTCTCAATATTGATGCAAGTAATGGTGCCAACTTTAATCTATTTGGAAGAAACGATACACAAAACTCACCACCTTCACCAAATATACCTGGAGCATTAACTAACCCAAATGCACTTGGACTTCTGGCTGGAACCGTAAGGTTAGGTCCAAACATTACCATTCCTAGTTTATGTAATTCAGGAATAGGGAATGGTGTTTATAATATCGATTTAGATGCTCAATTATGGCTTGATGGTGCCACGATTACAACTTCAAATGTTGCATTGTCTTGCTCTCCTATTATCTATGGAAAGGTCAAACTAACGAATAATGCAACATGGACAGACAATGGTGATCAAGGCTTCATTCTGAGAGAGCAAAGCTCATTTGAAATGGAATCAGGAACCATATCAACTCCTTGTATTAGAACATCAGCAATTGTTGGAACTCATCGAGGTGCATTTAACCTGAGTGGAGGAACAATAACAATTACGGGAAATAGTTACCGTGGCACTGGAGAATACGCGTCGTTTACCATGCCTTATTCTGATAACGTATTTAGAATGAGTGGTGGAATAATAAACATCATCGCACCAACAACTTCATCAGATGGCGGACCTGGGCTATATTTCAGTATGCTGCTTGGATCAAACCCAAACAATGTTACCGTTACAGGTGGAACAATTAACATTACCGTTCCCACAACCAGCAATGCCTATATTAATACCACCGTACCTCTATGGAATGTGAATTTTACCAGCACTTCGAATACCTACAGAGGCCAGATCCAAAACTATGCTGGAAATACAACACCATATATTCCAGCCATTTCGGCTCAACCGTTGATAGTTTACAATGACCTGAATGTTCAAAACTCAGCCGTTTTTAATGCCAACGGCTACGATGTAACCGTTGGACATGACTTTACAATTAATGGTGCTGCCGAATATAGAACCGGCGATAACACCACCACGTTTAACGGCAAGGGTGGTCAGCGTTTTACCAATATTGGAACGGTAAACAACAATACCGGCCTCTATAACCTCACCATTTCCGGAAGCTCCAATACCGACATCTTCTCCAACAACCTTATCGTAAGAGGAAATCTTGATATTGAACCCAACTGCTTCCTCAACGACGTTGGGCACACCATTAGCGTTGCCGGAAACATTACCAACTCCGGTACCCATACAAGTCAGGCCAGTGGTGCTATCCTGCTCAATGGAACGGCACTTCAAACCATTGGTGGTTCGGGATCGGGTATCTTCGGGAATCTAAATTTGAGTAACACCTTAGGGGCAGCACTCGCTTCCAACCAGTCGATTACCGGCAACTTGCGCTTGGCAACGGGTCTTCTTAATATTGGCACCTACAACCTAACGCTCGGTGCAAGCAGTAATGTTTATAGTGTACTCACCGGTACCACGGCCAGTTTCTCCGGTACCAAAATGATCCGCTCCGCCGGTAACTTGAGCGATGGCGGTTTAACCAAAACCTACAATAGCACAACAAGCTTTCTCTTCCCCTTTGGAACAGCTAGCGATTACACCCCCGCCACGCTTCAATTTACAGTGGCTCCAACCACCTGGGGTTCGGTAACCATGCGTCCGGTTGCTCAAATTGAACCGTTCGCCACCTCAACCAATGCACTCACCTACTACTGGAAGGTAACCAGCGATGGTTTCACGGGTGTACAAGCGGGATCGGTAAGCCATAGCTATAAGTATGTAGACTCCGACATAGTGGGCACCGAAGCAAACTATATTCCTGCTGCCTACCGCCCCTTTAGCTGGGTTCCCATCAACGACATTTCGAAGGTGGTAGATGCTAGTAACACCGTTCTGTTCAACAACATCAACTTTATCGATGGCGACTATACCGCAGGAGAACTCTCTGCATTTCAAGCGGTAAAGGTTTACTACAGCCGTCTGTCGGGGGATTGGAACAATGTGAACAGCTGGAGTTCAGTAGCCGTTGGAGGAGCAATAGATGGTACCATTCCCGGAGCCAACAACCCGGTGGTAATTGGTGATGCTACGAATAATCATACCATTACAGTTCCAATTGGTTATAACAACATTGTGGTGGGTGGTCTCCAGATCAGCAAAGGCTCGGTTCTCGATCTTCAAACAACCACCGGGCATAACTTTGGAGCCATTCCCGACACCAAAATTCAAGGTAATGGAACGCTTAAAATATCCACAGCTGCGGCTATTGCAACCTTCCCGAGTGGAGACTTCGGTAACTTTCTATCGAGAGGAGGAGGAACTGTGGTATATTACAGCACCGCTACACTTGGTGCTTCCACATTCACCCTCCCTACAACCTACACTTCGGGATCATCAACCATAAACATTGTGGGGTATAACAACCTTATTACATCTGCCCAAACCGGCAAGAGCATTACGCTGCCCAATAACAACTTAGAAATTTTTGATGACTATACAGTAGATGGAACTGGTATTTCTCAACTAAATAATACCGCCACATCTCGCCTTGTAACCATCGATTCAAACTTGGTTATCCAGAGCGGCACTCTTCGTTACACCAACGGTAACAATACTGCCCAAAATGTGGTAGTGTATGGTGATGCCATTGTAAATACCGGCGCCACCTTCGACGTTAACACCACCGGAAATGCAACAAACAGCTTAACCCTCTACGGCAACCTTACCAACAACGGTATCTTCGATATGTATACCGGTACCAACCAAATTTGTAATGTAACTTTTACAGGCAATACCGATAAGGAGATAAATGGCACCGGCGCCACCACCGATTTTAATACGATTGTGGTGAATAAAGGAAGTTCGCGAAACACTCTTTTAGAGGTAAAATCGTCGGCACTTACCCTGAATACAAACCTTGCCACTGCCCTTACTTTAACCAACGGAACATTTAGACTTACAAGCCCCATTATCCTAAACCTAACAAATTCCGGCAGCTTTAATATTCCCATTTCAGGTTCGCTGTCGGCAAATGGTGGAACAATTAATATCGGTGGTCCATTGGCCACCGATGCCACCGACCTACAACTTAATGGAAGGCTTGAGGTGATTGCGGGAGGGGTAAATATTGGAACCGCCGGAACCGCCTTCAACAACGATATTGAATACTCCTCAGGTGGATACCCTGAGATAATAGTTAGCGGTGGTAGCCTCTATGTTAATGGTCAAGTTCGAAGAGTTACCACCATCAACACCGGTTCACTAAACTACTCGCAAAGTAATAGCTCAAGCATAGTTACCATTGCCGGAAGCAATGCAAACAATGCTAGGGCCATGCTTGAAATTCTCAACACCGGAAGTAAATTCAATATGAGTGGTGGAACACTAAATATTACCGGAAGTTTTAACAGTGCTGCATATAACGACCTTTATCTCGCACCCGACACCAGTAATGTTACAGGAGGAACCATCCTCTTTGGGTCATCCACGACTACGGCCAACACCGACTTTAATATGGTTACCTCTGTTCCTCTTTATAATTTAGAGGTAGATGCAACAACCAACAATAAGATCCTTGATCTTCGCATTTATCCGCTCACGTTAACAAACAACCTTACCATCAATGGAAATTCCATTTTTAAAACAAACGGGCTGAATGTTACCATCGGTGGAAACTTGATTAATACTAATTCCAACGCCGCTTCAGGGTTAAATGTTGGCGGTTATCAACCTAGTATTTCAACCCAGATAACCACCTTCAATGGTTCAGGGTCGAAAAATATTTCGGGTATAGGTGCCAACCTCACCAACTTTGCCAACCTCACCATTAACTCGTTAGGGACACTGCTGCTTAATCCCAATAGTAATATCAAAATAAACAATAACCTTGCACTGAACAGTGGCACACTGGACGATGGAGGAAACTCCATTTCACTGGTTGGTAATGTTAAAAACAATGCGGCCCACACCAGCTCCATAGCTGGGGGCGGAATATCCTTTGAAGGTAGCCAGCCTCAGGTTATTAGTGGAAGTGGAACAGGAATATTCGGTAACGTTGTGCTCAACAATACCACCGGTATTAGCATGGTGGACAACAGCGTTATCAACGGCAAGTTAACCTTCACCTTTGGTAGCCTTTACATCGACGACTACTTGCTGACGCTTGGGACTGGAGCCTCTATTGGAGGAACTCCCGATGCCACCAAGATGATAATATTGAATGGCGTAATATCCGATGCTGGCGTTAAGAAAATTTATCCTACTGGAGCCAGCACCTTCACCTATCCCATTGGGGTAGCGGGAAAGTATACACCTGCAATCTATAGCCTTACGGCAAACGCCAACAGCAATGCCTTCATCACAGTAAAGCCGGTAAATTATGCTCATCCTGCCTTGGCCAACCCCATTGGTGATGAGCTTAAATACTACTGGAATGTAGTGTCAGGAGGGTTTACGGTTGCACCAACCATTTCTCAAACATACAATTACTTAGCCAGCGATGTTACGGGTGACGAAACCATCTATGTATCGGGGCGCTTCTTAAATGGAGTTTGGAATCCACTAGGTGGAATTTCTGGAACGGTATTTTCGGCAACCCATCAAATAATTCTAAGCAATGTATCCTTTATCGATGGCGAATACACTGCAGGTGTAACCACCAACTTCACACCCAACCTACCCATTCTATACAGCATAAAAACGGGTAACTGGTTCGACGATACCGCTTGGTCAACAGTAAGTAACACCGGAACTTCCTGTGGTTGCCATCCTCTCGGAAATCCGGTAATTATTGCTGCTGCTCACACCATTACCATGGATGCCGATGGTGCCGATGCCTACTCTGTAGAGCTGAATGGAACACTCGATGTTAAACAAACCGTATTTCATAATATTGGTCACGTTACAGGTGGTGGTAAGTTAAATATCACCTCCACCAATGCCGGATTCTTTGTATTTCCGGGTGGTAATTACGACGTATTTATGGCCACCAGTGGAAGCACCATCGAGTTTATGGGTAACAACGATGCTAGCTTGCCGCTTAAGCCGGGGAACAACTATAAGCCTTATCAAAATGTTATTTTCTCCGGAACCGGCAAAAAGCTCATTTCGGCCGAAGACCTTAAGGTGCTCAATAATTTAACAATTAAAGATGCCGGCTCAGTTCTCAGCAACGAGCTGTATAACCGGAAAATAACCATTCTTGGCAGCTGGATAGACAATAACACCACGGCAATAGGCGGATTTATACCGGGTTCGGGTATGGTTAACTTTAACGGCACTGCAAACCAAAATCTCACCATCACAAATGGCTCGGCAACAGAGCAGTTCTACAACCTTACCATTAATAATCCAGCCGGAGTTACCATCACTGGAGGAGGAAAAGCCAATGTTTCAAATTTGCTATACCTCACCAATGGAAATATTACCACAAGCACTACTAACCTGCTATCCATTTCAAACAGTAGCCCAAGTGCAGTCATTGGTGGTGGATCAAGCTCGTTTGTAAACGGTCCGCTGCAAAAGAAGATACTGGCTGGTGGCTCGTTTGTATTCCCAGTTGGCGATGCCTCTGGTTCCAGATATGGACGATTAATTGTATCGGAAGCTTCAACGGCAGGCAACTATATTTCTCAATACTTTAACCACAACCCACTGCTGGAAGGTTATGACCCAACAATCAAGACCCCACCCGTAGACGTGGTGAGCAACCTCGAATACTGGAGGGTGAATGGTCCAACCGCAGCCAGTGCAAATGTTACTGTTCGATGGGACAGCAACAGCGGTATTATTCCCATTGATGCCCTTACTCGACAAAAGTTAAGAGTGGTGGAATGGAATGCCTCTTGGGTAAACCGAGGCGCATTAGTAACCGATGGCGGAACCTCGAGCGGAACCATAAAAACCTCACCAACGGTATCTTTGGTAGGGAACCACTTCTTTACCATTGGAGTAGAGAGCTTACCAACGGCCACCATTACCAGTGGAGCGGCCAGCATTTGTAACGATGGCTCCTCAACGCCTATTGACATTGCCCTTACCGGAACGGGGCCATGGACCATTAAATACAAAATTAACGGAGCAAGTGAGACAACCATCAGCAACATTGCTATATCGCCATATTCATTAATTGTTTCCAACGCAATCCCAACGTTGGCCTCCGGTGGACCAGGCAACTATGCCTTCACCATCTCCTACGTAAAAGATGCCACAGGCAGCACCGGTATTCGCGACTTTGTCACCTCGGCAATCATTACCCTGAATGCCTCACCAAACCCGGTTATTTCTGGTTTGTCCACTACGCCAAAAAATTCTACCGTAACGTATTCTACACCAGCAGTTACAGGAGTTAGCTACAGTTGGAGTGTAACAGGTGGTACTATTCAAAGTGGTGCAGGCACCAACCAGATTACTGTTTTGTGGGGTTCTGGATCGTCGGGTACGGTAATCCTTTCCGAAACAGTTACCGCTGGTGGTTGCAGCAAAACAACTCCTACCTTCAATGTTACCCTTACCGATATTCCAAACCCACTGGTTTCAGGCAACAATGTGGTTTGTGCCGGCGGCGGATATGAGACCTACTCAACTCCGCTCGTTGGATCACATACCTACGTTTGGACCGTGGTTGGCGGGAATATTGTATCAGGCCAAAACACCAATTCCATTTCGGTTGACTGGACCATTGCCGGTGCCGGCTCCGTAAAGGTTACGGAAACAGGAACCTCGTCAATTTCAAACACGCTAATAATTACGATAAATCCACTCCCATCAACAACCAATGCCGTTTCGGACCCCGCTGTGTGTGCAGGTGATGTTGCCAATATTATTATTACCGGTGCCCCCGCTGGTATTACCTACCAGCTGCGCCTAAATAGCGACAACTCACTTGTTGGAAGTCCCGTAAGTAGCGGACCTGGTGGTAACGTAACACTTCCGGTTACAACTATTGCCAACAATATATACAATGTGTATGCCACCAACGAGTATGGCTGTGGTGTTCAACTAAGCGACCTAGCGAACGTTACGGTTAACCCCAAACCCACGGCATCATGGATTTCGAGTAACACCTCCACCTGTGCTGGAAATAATGGAGATGGCTTTTCGGTAACCAACGTGACAGGATGCACCTATGTATGGACTATTGAGGACAACGTTGGAACCGTTGTCGGCTCCGGAAACAGTATTACGGTAAACTGGAAAAGCAACTCCTCTATTTTTACAGGAATGGTCACCAGTGTAGTAAAAAAGGTAACCGTAACCATAACCAATGCAGGTGGCTGCGCTACCATTCTGGAGCAAAGTGTAACCATTAATCGAGTGCCAGAAGCCGGACCAGTTTATCATGTTAACAACAACTTTGGATATTAGAAATTTTCGAAAATAGTGGATTGCAAAAATCCCCGGCCAGCTTGGTCGGGGATTTGTTTTTTGAAGTTTAAATTTCTGGTTTCTTGTTTAACTTGGCAGGTTCTCCGTCCACTTACGGATAGGTTGTTACGGCACAGCGTTGCACGTTGTTTTCACAGTGTTTCACAGAGAAAAAATAATAGAATTTAGACTATTAATGGCAACGGCAGATCGTTCGACTCCCGACTTCGGTCTTCGATCTTCCTCCCTTTCACTACATTTCGGGCCTTCAGCCCTTCTATGGAATGGATAACAAATACACAGGGCTTCACTACGTTGCGCCCTGTGCTATTACATGTCGTTCCTTCAGAACGATCTGCTTTTTGCAGAATAATAATCCCGATAAATCGATCGACGCTATTCAGGGAAGGTCAACTTCGATCGTTCGACTCCCGACTTTAGCCCATTCACCCGCAATATTCGATAATCCATCACGTAAAGAGTTAAGCCAGTCAAAAAAAAGGAGGTTGCAGCAATAGCATGGAAACATATCAATTGAGAAACACGTTAATTGCAGTAAGCATTGTAGTGGAAGGTGACAAATACCACAAATAAATTTACGCATTACTTTGAAAGGTAATTTTTACCGTATATTTAAGCGATAAGTTTGGTGTCAACACGCTGCAAAAACGTATTGATATGGTTAGTATTAAACAACTTGTGAGTTTTAAAAAAGATGCTACATCCCCTATTTTTGTATGGCGGGTAAAAACAACCTATCTTCCATAAAAAAATGGATTATAGCATAACGACTGTACTCGGACGTTTACTCATTTAAACATTTAGCATTATGTTCACATTTATACCATTACAACGCAACCATTCAATTGTTTCAAATATTGCTTTAAATATTCGATCTCCTCATATTAATTATTTATGGAGAAAATTCAATTTTTATGTGAATGCCTCATAATTCAGATTAAGAGGTGATACACTTTTTAGCTATAAATAACGAGTGCCTGATGAAATGTAAACCCAACGCCGCAAACTATACCATCATGACAAACGCTACCCACTTTCCTGCCGTCGCAGCCCAAATATGGCAGTCTTTCTTGCCTATACACATTTTCAAAAATTACGTTATAAAAGGACTTCTCCTTCTTATGCTTCTGCTATCAGTTAATGGCGCATGGGCACAGGTAAATGGAGATTATCAAACCAGGGCCGCAGGAAATTGGAATGACTATACAACTTGGCAAGTACGCAGTGGCGGTGCTTGGGTAGACTGTGCCACAGGCGATTACCCCGGAGCAACTGCTGGGGCTGGAACAGTAAGTATTCTCAATAACAATACGGTAACTATTACTGCGGATGTGCCTAATAGTATTGCTGCATTACAAATAGATGGTGGAGGAAATGACTCTTACCTTCAATTCGATGCCGGTTTTTCACTAACCGTTATCGGCCAAACTTACCTGAATTCTAACAGTAACAATGACGAAAAATCAATTTTGGTTGATGCGGGTAAATTCAGAACGGGTTCCTTATATGCAAACTCAAATGGAAATAATCAGGATGCCTATGTAAGAATATTAACAGGTACAGTAACGGTTGATTCGGATATTACATTGAATAGTACTAATATTCGTACATATATCCTATTTAGTGGAGCAGGAACGCTTAACGTAGGCGGTAATATGAGTGGCGGAGGTATTACAAGTACCACAGGCGGTGGGACAAGTCCAACTGCAGGCACGGTTAACTACAATGGAAATGGAAACCAAAATATTGGTAACTATACTAAGTGAAAGCCAACTGCTCCACGCTTGGTGCCGAAAATGGAAACCAAAATATTGGTAACTATACCTATTATAACTTAACAGCGTCAAACAGCGGGACAAAAACACTTACAGGAGCAACATCCGTAAGAAATTTGGCAATTCAGGGTAGCACTACTTTAGCTTCCGATGTATACAACATTACTGGTAATGCTTCAGGTACCTTTACCATGGATGCCGGAACGGTTTTAACCTTAGGAAATACAGGAAGTGCAACCGCCACTACCTTCCCTTCAAATTTTTCAGCTACAAATATTTCGCTAAACAACACTAGTACAGTCACATATCAGTCAGCAGGAAATCAAACGGTTGCAAACGCACCAACTTATGGGAACCTTATAATTGCTACAAGTGGCACAAAAACTATTGCCTTTGATATTATAGTGAACAACAACCTTTCTATTCAAGGAAGCTCAACATTGGTTGCCGGTGTAAGACAAATTACGGGAAATAGCATAGGAACATTAACAATGGATGCAGGAACCACCCTAACCTTGGGTTCGACAACGACCGGTAACGTGGTTAATTTACCTACATTTCTTGCATATAGCTTAAATCCAACTAGCACCATCGTTTTTCAAGCTAATGTGGGTCAAACCATTTCGAATAAACCGGTGTATGGAAATCTCACCCTAACCTCGGGAAGCACTACTACCACAAAAGACGCCACAGGTAATTATACGGTTGCAGGAAATTTGGTAATAAACAATACGGCAATACTAGCCTTAGGCACAGCTGCAGCCACCTGGAATATTGCAGGAAGCGTAACCATTGATGGAACTCTCAATTATAGTACAACTATTGCAAAAACAGTTAATATTTCCGGCGATTTAGTTAACGTTACAGGTACAATTACCATGTCTGGATCGGGACTTGCCCATACATTGAATCTTGGAGGGGCAAACAATGCCTTAAGCACATTCACTACAACTTCCGGATCGGGCAGTACGGTTAACTATACCAGTGCATCGGCTCAACAGGTATTTTCAAGCACAAACTACCAAAACCTTACCATATCGGGTGGTGGAACAAAAACGCTTACCGGAGCTACCACCGTCAATAACAACCTTACCCTTACTGCTGGGATACTGCAGTTGGGAAACAACAGCCTAACCATTGCCAATAATGCAAATAACGCCATTCAGGGTGCCGCATTCAGTGCAACAAATATGATAGAAACCAACGGTACCGGTTACCTTATAAGAAATGCGGCCACTACCCTACCCATCCTATTTCCGGTTGGCGCAGATGGTTACTACTCACCGGCCACCATTAATGCAATTAGTTCAACCACCGGAACTGTTAGTGCAAGAACTGAGCAAATCTTTTCATTAGGTTCAAACTATCTCGAGAAATTTTGGAATGTTCTTACCAGCAATACCGGCAAAACAATTACGGCCACCTTCGCCTACGATGCAGCGGAAATAACAGCAACCCCAACACAAATAATTAATAAAACCGGGTCTATTTGGAAAACACCTACCGGCACACAAAGTTTTAGCCTTAACTCCTTTACCATTACAGGAACAACCGATATAACTAATACCAGTTCTTCTTGGACTGCCGGCCCTGTTCCCGGCACCTATTTCTCATACCAAACGGGCAGTTGGAACGACCCCACCACCTGGACTTCCGATCCGGGAGGAACAACACAGGTTGGTACCACCATTCCCGGTGACGGCAATGCTGTGGTTATTCTTTCTAGCAGAACGGTAACCCTTCCCGCCGATATTACTACCCCAAATCTCAAAGTAAATATCAACGAAGGAGGCATAATCGATATGTCAACCTTCAGCTTTACAGTTGGATTAAAAGAACTTAAAGGAACAGGTACCCTACGCCTAAAATCAGTCAACTTTCCAACTGCAACCACTAACACCTTCGTTAATTCGGGAGGTGGCACAACAGAATATAGCAATGCAGCAAATTTCACGCTACCGGCAACGCAAGCAACATACAACAACCTAAGAATTAATGCCCCGGGGGTAATCGCAACCCAATTGAGCGACATTACCCTCAACGGTGATCTAAGCATTAAACAGGGAACATACCGCATAAACGACAATACCACTGCCGCCCGAAGGAACTTAACCATATTGGGAAGCGTAACGGTGGATGCCGGTGCCTCCATAACCGTGGGAACGGGGGTAACCAATACAACAGCCAACCCCACCTTGACGACTGAAACGGGCACTGCTCCCTTCATTAACTACTACGATGGCCAATCGCACAGAGTGGTAGTTTATGGTGATTTTACAAACAATGGAACAGTGAAGTTTACCAATCTTGCCTACCCCATTTATGATGCGTTCCCGCCAACAGTGCAGGATGCAACCACCGGATTTGCAACCGTTTACTTTCAGGGAGCAACCAACAACACCTTAACATGTAATGGCACAACCGATTTTTACAACCTAGTATTAGATAAAGGAATCGACCAAAGTTTTTCGCTAACCATTTACTCCGCGGCCTACCCTAACTTTCGATTATTTGGGGCAAATAATGCCGGTGGATATGGTGGTGGTGCCAATCCAAACCTAAGAAAAGCATTGTGGATTCGTACCGGAACACTTGTTCTTCAAGGTTCAACCATTATCCCCTCCCTATCGGAGGGAACCGGAAACCAGGGCACGCTAGGCCCCAATTCCGATTTTTATTTACCGTCCAACGGAGCCCTTACCCTCGATGGTACCCAGGTGATTGTATTATCCACTGCCGATGATTACGGTGAGGTAAATATAGCCTACAGTGTAGCTGGAGGAACCGGTTTGGTGAATGGTGTTGGACAAGGTGGCTCCAGCTCCTTTTCGGTGCTGGGAAAGTTCAAGATAAACAATGGCTATTTCTCCACTCGAGAGTCGGGTGGGTTAATTACCTGGAGCGATACATCGGGTCAGTTTGTGATTAGAGGCGGAACAGTTGATGCCAAGCAGTTCCGTTCGGCAGGAACCGGTGGAGGTCTGGCTTCGTACGATCAATCGGGAGGAATATTTATTCTTAGAGGACGATTTCAGCATACCCTCGACTATACCAGTGTAGGGCAACTAAAGTCTACCTCCTTAAATACGATAAGAGCAAACGATGGCAGCTTAGGTGCTACATTGGGCACCTTCAACCTGAATGAGCTAACGAACGTATTTACCATGTCGGGAGGAACCATTAGAATATACGATGCCTGTAGCACCGGTGGAAGAGTTTTTGACGTGCTCTCCTCTTCGGGAAACATTAACGTTACGGATGGTACAGTACAATTCTTATCCACTGCCGGAACCGGTGGAAGTGCCGATGCAGCCATTCACTACATCCGATCGAATGCTGCCTTAGGAAATGTGCTAATTAATAGGGTGAGTGGATCGACTACCCTACAGCTGGATACCTATCCCCTAACCGTATTAAAAAATTTAACCATAACCTCGGGCACCTTAACAGCAAACAATCTTAACGTAACGGTGGGTGGTGATTTCTCCATTGCAAGTGGCACCGTTTATACCCCGGGAACCAACTGGACCATCTTTAATGGTTCAGGCAGCCAAAACTTCAACGTGAACCTACTAACGCCAATAGACTTAAATAAGTTTAAGATTGACAAACCGTCAGGTACAACCTTAACCCTTGCTGGAACGCAAACGAATATTAACGTTGCCGACTCCTTGATGATTGTTACCGGTAATTTGGTCGATGGCGGTAAAACCATAAGCTTGGCCGGCACCATAACCACGGCATCGTACTTATATAACTCTGGAAGCCATTCCGGCACAGGGAAGATTGTATTGAACGATGATGTTTCCCAACTAATTACCGGCGATGGAAATGGTATTTTCCAGAACCTTGAGCTCAATAACAATACCGGTACAGCCCCCATATCCTTGGGCGCCAACATTACGGTGAACGGAATTCTTACCCTTTCGCAGGATAAACTCTTCGATATCAATACCTATAACCTAAAGTTGGGTGCATCGGCAACTGTTGTCGGAGCAAGCGCCAGCCGATACATACAGACTAGCGGAAATGCTGGCGACGGGGGTATCACTAAAGTCTACTCATCTTCGGCCACCAGCTTTACCTTCCCCTTGGGAGCCCCTACACTAATCCCGGTAAGAGCGGTAAAGTACACGCCATCCACTATTACCATAAATGGAACACCTACTGCTTTTGGATCCATTACGGTGAATCCTGTAGGCTATGAGCACCCTGCCACCACCTTCAAAGGAAGAAGTTTGACCTACTACTGGAGGGTAAAATCGAGTGGATTTACACTTGGTTCGGCCACGGCAACCCAAGGATACACCTATAGCTCGACCGATGTGGTTACCGGAGCAGGCATTACAGAGGCAAATTATGTAGCGGCACGCTACAACGGAACAAGCTACACCTGGACCAACGGAACTACTAGCGATGTGGATAAAACCAATAAGATTATTGGAGAACCGGGAGTTGGAACATTCTTAGAAAATGTGAGCTTTATCGATGGTGACTATACGGCCGGAGACAATAGTTCGAACAATCCTTTCGGCACCCCAAAAAAATTCTACAGCTTAGCTAATGGGAACTGGGACGTCCCTGCCACCTGGTCAAACACCAGCCATACAGGCCCAGCAGCAACATCCACACCAGCAACAAATGATATTGTTATTATAGGCAATGGGAATACTGTTACCCTTACTAAAACCGAGAACTGTGCTAGCTTGCAAATAGAAACAGGCTCTACATTAGACATCTACACCTATACTGGAAGTACATTCAGCATGGTAATGAATAATCCGGGAGGTAACGGATTATTCAGAGTTACTACACCCGTAACGGTCAATAATTCAACTCCTGGTCTTTTCACATTTCCAAAGGGTGACTTTTCCGATTTCAATACCAATGGAGGAACAACTGAGTTTTATGATATTGATGGTACGGTTGGAGCGCTTTATATTCTCCCTGCAAATGTGACCCAATATGGAAACCTAATACTCACCGCTAAAGGTGGGGATAACTTGGTACTACCAAATAATGCGGCAACCAACATATATGGCGATCTTACCTGTAATGGCGATGGAAATACTGCATGGATAGCTATGAGCTGGAATACCGCTATTTGGCCTTACAATAATAATACTGCTTACAACCCAACCATTGAAAAAACAGTTCATGTAAAAGGTAACATGTTCATTAATGCCGGATCCTTCGAGTTTTTCAATGACAAAACACCACAACATCTTATTGTGGATGGAAACATTACAATAGCGGCAGGAGCGGTACTTGAAATTTATCCAGGTTATCCATTTGCAACACCTGTTGTCACGAATACTATAGCCATTGGAGGTTCAATAATTAATAATAACAAAATGACGCTCAGCGCCGTTACTGGTGGAAGAACCTATAACATAGATGCAACCTTTTTTGGTGCAACACCTGCATCCATAACTAATACCGAAGGAAATCCAACAACGGTATTTAATAATGTTCTGGTAAACAAAGGAACCTCGCAAGCCACTACCCTTACTTTAGATATTGGAGGAACGTTAACTACCCCAACAAATAATTGGCTAACGCTCCTAAATGGAACCCTTAAGTATATGCGTAGCGACCCGGGAACGGATTTTACCATTACCACCACAAGCGCCCTTACCATTCCTTCTACAGCTGGGCTGTATATCGATTACCCAAACAATAGTTCCAATAAGAACATCTTGATTGGCAACTCAGCATCCAGCACCAACGACCTCTATTTAAATGGTAAGTTGACCGTTATAAGCGGCAAAGTGTACGTTGGACCAACCAATGGAACTACCGCATACAACAACGACATAGAATATTCCGGTGGTGGTGCGTCTGCCATTGAAGTACAGGGTGGCAATTTAGTTGTAAACGGTCAAATTCGCAGAAACCCCTCAACTTCCAATGGAATACTAAGCTATATTCAAAGTGGTGGTAATGTAGTAATTAACGGACAGGCTGCAATATCTGCAAATGCAAAACTGGAGGTGTGCAATACTGGAAGCGTATTTAACATGTCGGGCGGAACCATTACCATTGTAAGAGGTGGTGGAACTACCTACGGCGATCTATACATAAGGGCGGCAAGCAGCACGGTTACCGGTGGCGAGATTATTTTTACACAAAGCCCGGTTGTCGGTCCAGTTGTTAGTCAAGCTCAAAGCTACCTCCTCGATGCTAACGTGGCATTAAACAACTTAACCGTTACCGGAAAAACCTCTACTACGGCTTATAATGCAACGGTTAAGCTCCTTATCAGCCCACTAACCTTAAAGGGCGACCTTACCATAAGCAATGGGAATAGCATTTTCGATGCCAACACGAGCTATAATATCAATGTAACCGTAAAGGGAGGATTCACCAATAATGGTACCTATAACCACTATAATAATATCACAACCTTTAGTGGCGGAACCCAATCTATCCAAGGTTCCTCATCAACCGACTTTTACGATTTGGTGGTGAACCCCGTTACCTCACTCTCGCTAATTAGAGACATTACCGTTTACCATAACCTAACCCTTAGCTCGGGCCAGCTGCTCAATAGCACCTTTAATATTAACCTAAAGGGCGACTTGGTTAATAATGCCAACTACGATGGCGACGCCATACAGGGTGGAGTTATTCTTAATGGTAGCGTTTTACAATACATATCAGGCTCCGGAACGTTTGGACGATTGGAACTGAATAATGCCGCCGGAGCACGCACACTGAGCTCCATTTTCCTTCAAAAGAACTTTAAGCTCACAACGGGAATTTTGGATATCAACCAAACCCTCTTTACCCTTGGAGTTAATAGCACCATTGAAGGAAGCCTATTCGGATCCAACAAAATGATTGCTTCCGATGGTGTATTTAGTAACGTGGGGCTACGTAAATACTTTAGCATATACAGCGGTGCTCAGCAAACATTCACCTACCCCATTGGTACTTCGACCAAGTACACCCCGGCCGTTTTATCCTATACCGACATTACCAACTTGGGATTCATTCGGATTAACAACATCAACGCGAACCACCCCGGTGTTCTCGACGCAAATAACGTATTACAATATTACTGGGAGGTTGAAAGTGATGGTATCAAAGGATTTAAAGGATCGTTGGTTTTTAACTACCTACAGGAAGATGTTAAGGTTACCGGTGTCAATACCGAAGCAGATTATATTGCTGCGGCTCTGCTTATTCCCGGAACCAGCTGGATAAAATCAGGCCCTGGGGGGAATGACTTAACCGACAATGTTTACGACTTANTGAATGAGGTTAAATTCGATTTTCCCAACTCCAACAGCCTTAGCGGNGAATATACCTGCGGTATTGATNNAGCGNTGCCNAANGAGGTNCCNCAGTTTAAGAGCATNAANGATGGNAANTGGAACGANCCAACCGTTTGGNNNCAAACNGGTGGCGATNCCTACACGCTTACTAGCGGCCCCAATGGGTTTATAGTAACCATAAGTGCTAGCGATACGGTATCCATCGATGCCAACTATGCCTTTACCTACAGAATGACCATTGATGGAACGTTGAAGGTTGTGTACCCCTACATGGGTAATAACTTTGGTACAGTTGAAGGAAGTGGCACCCTCTATCTCGAAAATGCCACCTTCCCTGCAGGTCGGTATAGCAATTTCTTAAGCTGTGCCAATAATGCTACCCTGGAATATGGTGGAACGCTGGACTANACCNTGATTTCCGACCTCTACNCCTCCATTCCAAAGCTTTACTTTACAGGAACCGGCACTAGAACGCTACCCAATAAAGATTTGACCATTTGTACCCGACTGCTAATTAACGGCCCAACGCTCGACAACAGCGTAAGCAATAGAAAGCTTACCATACAGGGCACCATGGAACGATACAATACCGGNAAATTTTTGAGCGGAACCGGAACCAATGCAATTGTTAGCTTCGAGGGAAGTGCTGCTCAAACCATTGGTGGTTCGTTGGGCAATTTTACCGGAACAAATAAGTTTAACCACTTTGCCATAAACAATAGCAGTGGACTTACCGTTAACACGGGAGGTGCCATNGANGTAGCCGGCAACTTAATGCTAACCGCCGGCAATATAACCACCTCCTCTGCAAGTGCATTAACCATTACCAATACCGGTGTTAGCTGCGTTGTTCCTTCGGGCGGTAGCGCCTCCTCATACGTAGATGGTCCCCTAACAAAAAAGATTAACCAGGGTGAGAGCTTCTGGTATCCTCTTGGTAAGGGAACCGTGTTAGGAAACAGGTTTACCCTAACCGATACCCAAACCGGACCGCAGCTATGGACCGCAGAGTTCTTTTCACCGAACCCCACCTACCCCAACTTTACCTCACCACTGTCGTACGTAAACTCACACGACTACTGGACCATAAGTGCCCCAGCAGGAAATCAAGCCAAAATAAATTTGGACTGGGATCCAACGAGCGATCTAACACCACTGATGACCCAAAATGGGCTAACCGATATGCGGGTGGCAAACTACGACACCGGCACCAGTAATTGGGTAGATGTAGCCTCGGATGCAACCGGCAACAACAATTACGGAACAGTTTCTACCACAAACACCGTTACCATTCCGGCAGCAGGAGCAAGCGATTATACGCTGGCCTGCATAAATATTGTTAAGCCAAGGGCAAGGTTCAATCAGTCGTCGCCAATATGCGGTGGCAGCGGTATTCCCGTTCTATTTACCGGTGTAACCTCATCGAACCTCAATTTCATCTTAAACTACAAAAAGGGTGGCGTTGCTCAACCAGCCGTAACCGTATCGTCGTTGCCCTACACCCTACCCACCGATGCCACGGGAAACACCTATCAGCTTACCAGCTTCACCTACAATAATCCGCCCCACTCCGCCCCGATTATAACGGGGGTGGTTGATCCATCTATTGTAACCTCCTATACCATTCCGGATGTTGCCGATGCGGGTGCTAATCAATCCCTTTGCGGAGCCGTTACGGCAACCCTAGCGGGGAACGATCCTCTTGTAGGCACGGGTTTATGGACCGTTATTTCGGGTAGCGGAGGTACGGTGCTCAACCCCACCAATTACAGCAGCGTATTTAATGGAACTCCAGGAACAACCTATACTATCCGCTGGACCATTAGCAATGGAGGATGTAGCTCCTTCGACGACGTGGTTATTAGCTTTCCTCTACTACCGCTCATGCCAACGGCAATTTTGGGTAACAACCCGGTTTGTCCAGGCGCAACAAGTGTTTTATATAGTGTAACCAACGATCCTTCGGTAACCTACACCTGGAGCTATACGGGAACAAACGCAACCATTACCGGTAGCGGAAATTCGAGATTCTTCGATTTTGCAAGCAATGCCACCGGTGGTTTATTAAGTGTTACAGCAACTAATGGTTGTGGAACCAGCGCCGCTCAATCGATTAACATCGTAATAAATTCCATTCCAACGGCCACCTTAACCGCCGATGGTGGAGGTATACTATGCGAAAATGATAAGGCTACGCTCCATCTTGGCCGAAGTGGTGCCGGTACTACCTACACCTACTATCTCACCCTGCCCGATGCAAGCATTGTTAACTTAAATCAGACAGCCGCACCACTCAACCCTCACGACTATACTACCGCTAACCTACCGTGGATAGGACCAGCCGTAAATACAGCCTACATTTACAAGCTGCGGGTGGTGAACAGCACTACAGGATGCTCCAGTACCGAGGTACAAACAACCATTAACGTTTACAAAACTCCCGAGACCGGACCACAATACCACATCAACAATTCACTCTATTAATAATGATGTTTTAATAGAAATTGTAAAAGAGCATAGACAAAATCCGCAGCCTATTTTTTTAAACTTGATAGGGTATCACTAACGCCAGTCAAATCCCTTGACTGGCGTGCCCCCTGCAAGTTTTTACCCCTCCCAACAAAGGTTTTGGGCTTCCTAAGCAATGGTTTGGCCGTTCTAAGCAATGGTTTGGCCGTTCTAAGCGATGGTTTGGCCGTTCTAAGCGATGGTTTGGGCTCCCTAAGCGAAGTTTTTGGCTTCCTTAGCAATGGTTTACCCCTCCTTAGCAATGGTTTACCCCTCCTTAACAATGGTTTACCCCTCCTTAGCAAGTTTTACCCCTCCTTAGCAAGTTTTACCCTCCCTAGCAAAGGGGTTCAGCGGATTACAAAAAAAACGCCACCGCAAAAATGGGTGGTGTTTGGTGCTGCCAGGCATAAAAAACGGCTCTGGAGCACTCTTCTTAGTGAGCGGTTAGCTCGGCTGAGCTTGCCGGCCTATGACAGATTGCGTCTAGTTACTGACGAAGTTTACTGCTATGGTTATGTCTTTGCACCGCTACAGTATTCACACTCTTTTGCGACACTGAGCAGACACGGTGGGTGCGCGAAGTTGCACGGAGGAGGTTAAGGTTGCAGCACCTTATGCCTTTGGTCTTTCAACCGTTTGCCTTCTCTTGCTTTCGCCTGCGTCCATTTCTAACCCAAATCACCCCCCACTTCACCACATTCTTAATGTTCTGTAACACTAACTCCTTTATCCAAGGTAGTAACCCATTGTTCCAACGTTGCGGATGGATGGTTATCATTATCTGGTTTGGCAGTTTACCGCTTTCTGCAGCCCGAATAATATGGCTGGTGGTTCTAAAGTTCAGCCCCTCCCTATTCCACTGCTCCTGCTGCGGCATTTTATCGCGCACCGAGAACCTATGGCCATTCCAGCGCCTACCGGTATCGGTAAGGTAAAAAACCTTGTTGAAATCCACATCGAAATAGGGTTCCCCAACAATTCCCAACTTACGGTAATCATAACTCTTCCAAATATCCCTGTTGTCGAACTGTGAACGAGGGCTCCCATGCATACAGATGGTGGTTACAGGAACAATCTTTCGAAGCAGTTCCAGATTCTCACAAAACTCAACGTATGCTACATCTATATGCCACTCACTCCCCTCCTCTTTTTCAATCCTTTTATCTTTTAACTTTTTACTTTTGTCTTCTAACCCTATACTTTTGTCTTTTAACCTCGCAGAGTCCATAGTCTCATAGTGGTAGCCCACCTCATGCCCCAGCCGGGCAATTGCCCTTATAATAGCCTCATTGTAGCTACACGGTACCATCCTGAAGTAGTAGGAGCCACGAATACCCAATGACGCCTCCAGCTGTGCCGTTTTTAATGAATTCTCGGGTAACCTATCCACATCGTGACGAAGCACGATGCCCCTTTCATTGGGATTTATTAGAAACTCCTCAAAAGACTGAAAAGAAAAACCCTGAACAAGCAGGGTTCTTAGCATTCTTTTATATGATAATACAGTAAAATCACGCATAATATAACTAATATAACCAAGAAACTAGATATAACGTTTAATTCCTCCCTAGTAAAACTCAAATAATTGAGTTAACCCCATTACCTTTAATATTCATAATAAAATAATAATCTCTTCATTAACACTTTAGTTAGAACTAGAAAGTACAATTCAAAGGTTTTCATAAACCAATTCAATGTTTTTATATACAGTCCCTAATATGTATTTCTGAATTGATTGAACACAGGCCTCCCTTTTGATTGGTCTATTATATAAACAACTCATCATTAACTCTGAGATCGACCGATTATCTTCCTGCTCTATTATATATCCATTCACACCATTTACAATTACATCACTAATATCACCCACCCTATTTGCGATAACAGGTACACCGCAAGCCAAACTTTCTTTTACGGAAAGAGGACTCCCTTCATTATAGGAATATAACACAGTAGCATCAGCTGCATTTATCCAAATAGGAAGTTTTTCTCTCATAATTACGCCCATTAAAATGACGCTATCGGATAAATGTAATTCTCTTATAAGTGAAGTTATTTCACCATATAAAATACCATCACCAATAATCACCAATTTAGTTTTAGGGAATACCTCATGAACAAGTTGAAACGAGAGAACAATGTCATTAACACGCTTTGGTGGTTCAATTCGACCAATATACATTATAACTTTTGTATCGTGCTCTATTTCCAATAAATCCCTACAACTACCTTTATCCATCACGGTAAATTTAGTTGTATCTATCCCTGTTGGAATAACTTTTATTTTGTCTTTTAACCAAGGATAAATGGATAAATAGTATTGTTCAGTTATTTTGTCAGTAGCAAGAACCACTGTTACTTTCTTCAGTGCAAAATATTCCAACGCACCATATATCCATCGAATAATAATTCCCTTGCGACTAAAAACAGTTCGTGATTGTTGCCCATGGAGTGTAACTACACTAAGATTCCGACGAAACCAAGAAAAAGCAATAAAGTGATCGGGTCTATGTGCATGGATAATAGTATCACCAGAAAGCCGAATAAAAAAAGACTTAAGAAAGAGTGTCAATAAAAACATGTTTGTCGAAGTTGGGTTCTTCTGAATCTCTTTGTAAACAAGATTTTGCTGTGGTTTAAAAAAATATATTTTACCGATAAAAATAATATTGTGGTTAACTTCTAATAAATAACTTACAAGATCACCAATGTAGCCTGAAATACCGCCAATAGCTTTAATTTCACGCTTACCTTCATTAGAACTATTGCTAAATGAGCCGACTTGACAAATTTTCATAGCTATCTAAACCTATTTTGATAATCAGGATCCTTTTTCATAATAGCATGACTTTCTGGATAATTTTCGATAAACCAAACTAAAAATGCAGTAAAATCAATCTTTTCCTCAAGTAATTTATTTCGTTTTATCAACCACTCTTTTCCAATATTTTCCTGCTGAATCCATTTTAAAGCCGTTTCAAATGCTAAAGAAATATTGTCGGTTCGAAATCCTAATCCAAAATTTCTCTCCTGATCAATTAAATAGCCCCTTTCTGTTTTTTGAATGTTTATCCAAGGAACACCCAAAACTCCCGCTTCAGAGGCAGTGGTAGTTCCCTCACCAATGTATAATGAGCAAAAAGAGAGCAAATGTATGTATTGAGAGGGGTGAATATTCAACTTATACTCATCAAACTCGGCCCCTAGCTCCTTTTCCGTACAAGAAATAAACACCCTTGCATGTTTAGCCAATTCCTTAATGTAGCTAAGTATGAGCTGACTATTGTCGTCGGCTTTTGATTTTAATCCAATATCATGAGTCGCATGCAATGCAGAGAATCTCATAAGAATTATCTTTTCTGATTGACCGATCCCTAACTTTTGAAGGATAGTTGAATCTGGAATAAAATAGTTCGGGTGTAAGTATGCAATCTCCTTATAACTGTTAAAATAGATAATCTTTTTGGAATCAACTTCCTTAAAAAAACAGTTTGGCAGCAATAAACTATCTATAAAAGGTAATGATGCCTTTAAGTTAACTGTTGCGGTCTCAGTATCCCCCCAGCATATATGTTTTATACCTAAAAGACATGATATATGTCCAGTATAGGGAGATGAAGGAGAAAAAATAATATCTGGTTTGAAACCCATACAGGTTATGAGCAAGCGAGCATCAATGAGTAAAACATTAAGGACTTTCCCAAAAATAGATTTTCGATTTCTTCCTACTTTCTTGATACGAAATCCATATGAATTGACGATATCACAAATAATTCCCTCCTTTTCTACCACAGCGAATAAAACCTGATGCCCGTCTGTCATTAAATTGCGAGCCACAACACTAACGACTTGGGGATCGACTGGGTGAAATGCGGCAAAAAGTATTCTCATTATTAACGTATTTTTCTGATTTGAACAGCAGGTATTCCGGCAACAACTGTATATGGATCAACATCTTTAGTAACAACTGCACCTGCACCAATTACAGCCATTTCATTGATCGTTATATTGGGCAAGATTATTGCACCAGCTCCTATCCAAACATCATTTTTAATTACCACCCTTCCCTTTATTGGTTCAATATATGAGTTAAGGTTAGACCAATTAGCATCTGAGGAAAGAACAATAGTAACCCTGGGCCCAATTGCCACCCGATCACCAATTTCCAAATTACAGGATGTATCGCCCAAAATGCTAGCAATTATCATATCTGGTCCAGCATAAACATGCTTTCCAACTTGAAAGCCGCACATTTTTAATCCCAAAATTCGGATTTTATTAAAAGGGAAATATTGTATAAGAACTTTACCAATCTTAGTGACAACTCTCCGGTAATTTGATATTTTCTGGCTAGACCTAAGGTTAGAATAAACCATACAATTTTTTATAAATGGACAAACCAAATTTTGCGATTTTAAAAACAACAGGTTTATGAATCATTTCAAACCGTCCAAAATCGACCAATTCTCCACCAAATTTTAATTTATAATCCCGAACGCCATAAGGTATATTCGGTTTCCCTGCACCTCCAAAATCGAAAACTGAAAAACCATTATTTTTACCCCACAAAAAAATATTCCAGGGGAGGATATCATTTGGCCGAAATTCAAGAAACCTATCATCGGCGCCGGCATACCAGTCGTATACAATCTCTTTATAACAAAGAACTAATCGAACACCAACAATATCATTATTCATGTGAGCAGCAAATACTTTTAACATTCCATTATCGTAAAATTCATCCATAGCTTGAATAAAGAACTCTTTTCTTGGCAATGGTAAACGAATCCGATGATATACAAGATTTAGTAAGCGATATATTTCATCAATGTATTGCTTACCGTCAATTAATTTTACAGTGAGATACTTTGTTCCTTTATTTATGCTCTTTTTCCGATCACGTGAGAGATCTTCCCTCAATTCTGATTCAGTTTTAGTTATATTTACAAGTATATCAAGATGATCTTCAAATTTAAATCCATTTTCCTTAAATATTTGTTTTTGTGAACCAAAATCCCATAAATTTCGAAATTGAGTATAAATCGCCTCACCGCGAATTACCTTTTTATACTCTGATAGTATAAGATTTAAAACAGTAGGATCATTATCTTTAATTAAAGGCCCACCAAAAACGATTGCTCTTGAAGTAAAATAGCCCAAAATGCCAGAAAGTTCTTTTTGAATTACTACCAACAATGTTCCTAATATTTCATCATGTTCATTTACGGCACAAAGCGTAATCGGTTTATAGTTTCTGGCTCTACTATATAATTCATAAATTTCCCAAGTTTGAAAAATATTTCCATTTGAATGAGAAAGAACAAATTTTCTCCATTTGCTGGAGTCTATTTCCTGACCAGATAAAACTTTTAACATTATATAAAAATGAATATGACTAAATTAGTACAAACTATGAAGGTAAAAATGACACGTAATAAATATTAAACGCGACAACTAAAGCCGACCAAAATTCCAAATCAATACAGGAGCTATTAATAAGAAAGCAGAAAAAAAACATATTCTTGAAACTTTTCTACTTGCATGCTGCAATCCATAAAATGAAATAAGGAAAATAAAAGGAAAGTTCATTAAATGAAATCTAAATTCAAAAGACGATGCTATTGATACCAAGGATATAAGATTGATTAGAATAAAAATAACAAACGGCATTCCGTATGCATTTTTCAAACGTATTATATAATATATACCGACCAAAAAAAGTGGTGTAAAAAGTACCTTGAGGTATGGGGTAATAGCTACTATTGTAAGATCTAACTTTGATGGATCTGCAAAGAACGATGGTAATGGTCCAAAAACCGTAATAAAGATTGAGGTTAAAAAGGCAAAAAAACTATTTTGACCTGTTGCCTGTGCAATATTATCAATTACATTATCACTATTAATACGAGTAAAACGATCGATTCCGTATTGGTAATTAAAATATATTATATATACTACAATACCAATCAATACGAGTGAATATAAATATGTGGAGATCCTAGATTTTTTTTTATACAGTAAAAGAGTAAAACCAATACTTACAACAATAAAAAAAATGTATGGAATTCGAAATAGAACGATAACTGAACCTACAACAATTGAGTAAATTAAATATTTAATTTTTTGTAGTTTTTGATATTTTATAAAATAGTAGAATGCTGCATTTATTATGAGCAACATTAAGTTCTCCTTTAAGCCATTGCTTGAATACAAAATAACTGCAGGAGATACATAAAACAATAAGGTTGCAATAAAGGCAAATTTCTTTTGCAAGAAACTAACACCAATTTTGTAGGTATAAAAGGCTGACAAGCTAACAATTAAAACCATGGCTAGTCGCGCCACCACTATCTTATTTACAACAGAATAGATCAGCGAAAGAAATAGAGGAAACCCTAGGTCGTCTAAATCATTTTCGCGAAGTATTCCTTTTACGGTAGCGGGTAATGAGGAGCCATGAAATCGTTCAGCAATATCCTGATAGTAAACTGAATCAACGGCAGCGAAGGAGAAAAAATGACCTGTATTAAAGTAAAAAAAGAGCAAAAGTGCGGTAGTGAATACAACGTTGAAGACAACAATAATTCTAATTAAACGACTTAAATTATAATAAGGGGAATTAATTGCCAAAAAAATAACAAGAAAATAGCCAATTGCAAATACTACATTAAATAGCAATACATTCTCATTAATATTTGGATAATTCAAAATACCGACCAATACTATCAGAAAATAAGATAGCATAAACAAATAAATATATCGCCGAATGATTTGGACCATCAATATTCTTTTTAGAGGTAATTCATCAATAAATCTCTATATAAAACTGGCATCATTGATATAAGACAAAATTAATCTGTTATGGATAGAAAATATTCATGGCAGACATTTCACCAAGAGTATATATTAACCATTAACTTTATATCATAAGAATCACAATTGAGAAATGAAGAGCAAACCTTCTGAACCATGACTGTAAAAGACTTTGAACCATCGATACAAAACGCAACATTGCTTTCATTAATCATCTCGTTATAAATTTATATTATTAGTTGCAATACATGCAATACCTATAAGAAGATACGTATAAGTCTTGTAACTGGCTATTTATCATAAATAAGGTTTTATTGGAACATAGCATCCACCTACGTTACACTATTTAAAAAATGAAATTAGTTCTTCGAAGTTCTTGCGCCAATGAAATTTTATAATATTACCTAAACTATTTTTTTAAAATCACATTGTATAACGCCTTAATATCCTGCATGGTGCCGTAACCAAAAATATCATGAAAAAAATTATGTAGTTATTTTCGAAGTTTTACCGCTTCTAAAATAAAACGACAGATAGCATACCATCAATAAGAATATCGTTTTATACATATGCTTCTAAAACCATTAACCTACTTTTAATTATGATATACATTTAAATAATTTAACACCGTTTAATATTTTTACGATTTACAAATAGTGGAAACAAAACAAACTTACCTAAAATAATCAAAGAGTTTTTAATATAGAAAAATGAGAACACCCTCGATTGAATAAAGAATTTCACTCTCTTCCATAAATTAAGTTCATCAAATCTCATTTGGGTATCTAATAGATTTCTATCGTAATATGTTAGTTTTTGATCATATCTTAATAATAAACAACGTGCAATTATTTGCGCTTTACTAACATTATTAACATTAAGGTTTATGGTTTTAGTTACATTTATCCGAGACGTATTGCTATTGTGAATTCTATGATTAACGTGAACCGTATTAATATACTTTATTTGACCAAAAAGAATTGCTCCAAATAAATACCAGTGATCATGCCCCGTAGGAAAAGATTTTGGAATTTGTCCGCATGTATTTAAGAGTTTTCTATTAATACTCATTGCACAACCTACTGCATATGCACGATATAAAGCACTTATAATATTTTTATTTAAAACGCTAGGGTTTACCTTTATAGTATCTACAAATGATTTCTTAATAAATTTGTCATGAATATCAATATGTATTAAATTAGATTGCACAAGAACACCAATATTTTCGAAATTCTTTAATAATTCATAGTGCTCTTGTAATCTCTCTCGCTCCCATATATCATCCTGATCTGAAAAGGATATTATTGGTGCCTTTGTATAACTCACAATTTCATTAAAATTCTGAATAAAACCTAAATTACCTTTCCTATCAGATATTATTGTTATTTTTTCTGGATATTTCGTTTCATACTCATTAATGATATCAAGAGTTTTATCTGATGAAACATCGTCTCTTATAAACAAATGCCAATTTGTGAAACTTTGATTGATGATGGAATCGATTTGATTACTTAAAAACAATTCCCCATTATAGGTTGCTAGACAAATATCAATTGCATTGTTCATATTGTATTAATATTAAAACAGTTTGACACTTTAAACGTGCATAATAAATAGGCTGTTTTTATGTTTCTATACATTCTATTAAATGAATTTTCTTTTGAAAAAACGAATTAATCTGTGCATATTAAACAGTAAAAAAAAGAATATTCTCAGAGGACCAGGTTCTTCCTTTGCTATTCTGCACTTAATCCAAAAGATTTTTTTTTCAAACTCTCTAATCTCCCTATTGGAATGAAACATATTGTATCGCAATATTTCATTTCTTATAGTCAAGGCAAGGTCTCTTAATAAATTACTGTTTGGCTTTTTTTGTATTGGGCTTGTCAATCCACCAGTTCTATATTTAATAAGTACTCTTTCAATGAAAAATATCTTTACTCCCTGTCGCGTAATTGAAAGATACTTCGGATAATCTTCATATAGGAAATAATCCTCATTAAAATATCCATATTTTTCAATTAATTTCTTAGAATATACGGTACAAGACCCAGAAATAAAATTATCCTTACAAAGAAACTTATATAATGTAATTGGATCATTATTAATTTGTTTTAAATCATCCGCTTTTGGCAATCGATATTTAAATTTTTTCAAATCTTCATCAAATATATCTCTATAACCAGTTGCTATTAAGCAATTATTGGTCATAAAGAAGTTTACAAGATCAAGAATGACATTTTCATCATTTAACTCATCATCCTGAGACATACCATAAATATATTCTCCAGATGCTACTCTTAAGGCCTCATTGAAATTTTTTACTGTACCTAAGTTTTTATTGTTTTTTCTTATAATTACATTCTTAATATTTTCTGTTTTCCCTTCCAACATTTTTTGTATTCCACTCATGGGAAACTCTTCGGAAAAATCATCCGACAATATTAGTTCTATATTCGAATAAGTCTGACTGAATACTTTTTTTAAGATATCATTCAAATATTCGAATTTATTATAGGTTAAGATAATTATACTAAATAGAGGAGTCTTCATTTTTGCTAACTTGTCTTGTGTTTTAAAGTTTAAATTATAAAATCTATCTCTTAGTATATTTGTTTATTGCAGAGACAAAAACTCCTTTTAAACCAATTCGTTTATCCAGTTCCTTGAAGGAGTAGAAGGAAGAAAGTAATATCAATAATGTTCCAACCACATAATTAACCGGAGAGATGGTAGTTTTTATAACCACAAAAGCAGCTACTCCCAAAGCCATCTGAATGCCGAATACCTTATAGAATGAGGTGTCAAAAGCAAATGCATACTTCAACTTAGCTACCATATATACCTGTATCGCATAAAAAAAGTAGCCAAGCAAAAAAGAGAATCCCAATCCAGTTAAACCAAAATATCTATAAAATATAAGATTAAATACCAACAGATAGATGTTGGTAATTAACTCATTCCAGAAAAACAGTTTACTAGCACCCTTTGCCAGTAATATAAAGGCAATTGACCAGCTTACCGCTTTAAACAGAATACCCAGGGCAGCCCAGTGAATCATTCCGCTTACCCCGATAAACTTGGTGGAGTAAAGTAGTATTACTACCCAATTTATGTAAACTAAGAAGACGATAAGTATGGGTGCTAAAATTAAGATAGCAATCTCCGCCTGCTGGTTAATGGCCTGGTTTGTCTTTTTCCTATCGCTTGCCACGCCAGCCAACCGAGGATAGTAGTCGGTTCCCATGGCAGTAAATACTAGCCCTACATAAGTATTTATTATGGCAAACCCCGCATTATACAATCCCACATCGGCAACACCATCCTGATGGTTTATATAAATCCGTACAACGTAGGCAACCCCCAACCCTATTAGCCCAGTTAAACTTATTATAAACCCCATCCTCAGCATCCCCTTGCCCTCCTCCACTGTTTGGAACCGGGTAACCTGAATACTCTTAATGGGCACCTTTCGAGCAAAATACCACGCCAGCAGCATTGCCGTAGCCGAACTAGCCATAAGGGCAGGCACAATACCACCTATTCCAAGAAAATAGTATAATGGCACCGCAACAAAAAGGCCAATAATGCTTCCTGACATATTGGCCTTGGCAAGGTAACTCAACTTACGTAGCCCTTGCAAAACAACCAACCGCCCGGTGGTTAGCTGCTGGAGTAGCAGGGTAATGGCCAGCCAAATAAAGGCAATGGTGTAATCGGCATTGCCAAAGGTGAGCAGGCTTAGCCAGTGCGCAAAAATTAGGGTAACCAAGGCACCTAACACTCCGGTAATCCATACCCAACGCTGCAGCACGGTAACAATGGTGGCAATGCGGGTTTCGTCGCCCGTGGCATTGGCGGCGGCTACGTCCTTTACCGCGCTGGTACCCAACCCAAAGTTGGTTAAGCCATTTATTAGCCCGGTGGTGGAAGTTAGCAACCCTGAAATACCCATACCTGCAGGGCCCAGCAGCACCGCAATAAACTTCGACTTTATTATGGCAACAAAAATGGTAAATACCTGCACCCCACCAAAGATGGAGGTGGCTTTCATTATTTGGCGGTAGGAGGTCTGCTGGTCGGTCATTCGTTGTTTCTGATTTCTGATTTCTGATTTCTGATTTCTGATTTCTGATTTCTGGTTTAGCTTCGCTGAGCTCCCTTCGGTCGGTTCTGGTTTCTGGTTTCTGGTTTAGCTTCGCTGAGCTCCCTTCGGTCGGTTCTGGTTTCTGATTCCTGGTTGTTCAATGAATAACTAGAAATTAGAAACAAGAAATAAGGAACAACTTTGAATAACTAGAAACGAGAAATTAGGAACTCTACGAAAACCTATTTATTTGATTTACTACGCATTGAATCTCCTCCTCCGTCATCACCGGACTCATGGGTAGGCTTAGCACCTCTTTATGAATTTGCTCCGTAATGGGGAAGGTAAACCCATTCCACTGACTATACGCCAACTGCTTATGCGGTGGAATAGGGTAATGGATTAGGGTTTGGATTCCATTCTCCGTAAGGAAGGCTTGTAGCCTATCACGATTGGGATGCCGGATTACAAAGAGATGCCAGATGTGAGCAGAATAATTTCTAATTCCTGATTCCTGATTTCTAATTTGGCTACGCCGAACTCGCAAGCTCGGTTCTGATTCCTGATTCCTAATTTGGCTTCGCCGACCTGTCCGGCCAATTGACGGAACTCGCAAGCACGATTCTGATTCCTGAAATAATTGTGGAAGAACAACTTCGGGATTGGTAATGTTATCGCAGTAGTATTGTGCTATTTCACGGCGACGTTGGTTGTCGGCATCGAGCCGCGGCAGCTTAACGCGTAGCGCGGCAGCTTGAATCTCGTCGAGGCGGGAGTTTAGCCCTTGGTAAATATTCTCATACTTCTTTTTGGAACCGTAGTTGGCAAGGGCTCTAACCGCTTCGGCCAATTGATCATCGTTGGTGGTAACGGCTCCCCCATCGCCCAGCGCGCCCAAATTCTTGCCGGGGTAAAAGCTGTGTCCGGCGGCATCTCCTAATGAACCCGACCTTAGCAAAGGAGCTCTGTATTTTTCTGTATTTCCACCGTGTAACATTGTGTAGTTGGCTCCTGCGGCTTGGGCGTTATCCTCAATTAGCTTGAGGTTATACCTTTCCACCAACCGCGCAATTTCGGGATGCATGGCGCATTGGCCGTAGAGGTGCACCATCATAATCCCCTTGGTGCGCTCGGTAATCTTCGCCTCAATTAGGGCTGGATCGATGTTGTAGCTGTTGATATCCGGCTCCACCAGCACCGGTTTTAGCCGGTTGTCGGTAATGGCAAGTATGGAGGCAATGTAGGTGTTGGCAGGAACAATAATCTCATCGCCCTCTACCATTACCCCCAGCTCAATATACGCCTTTAGAATTAGTCGCAATGCATCCAACCCATTGGCCACCCCAATGCAGTGCTTGGTTCCAATGTAGTCGGCATACTCCTTCTCGAAGGTATGTACCTCCTCACCCAGCAAATACCAACCCGAGCTAACCACGCGTTGAACCGCTTGGCTCAGCTCCGGCTCAAAGGAGTCGTTTATTTTTTTTAAGTCGAGAAACTTGATCATTGCTTTATGTAATCACTTCCATTAAACTGGTAACTATTCCCCTCTTTATCTCTTAAATTTGGGTCAAGCAGAATACCGCTTCTTGTAATGTAGCCCCTGCTCCGTGCCGGATTACCATACCAAACTGAAAAATCAGGAACATTCTTGGTTACAACGCTGCCAGCCCCAACAAATGAAAACTTACCTACGGTTATGCCTGCAACAATAGTAGAGTTTGCTCCAATCGATGCACCCTCTTCAACGATGGTCATCAAGAAACGTGATGGATACACTTTTGATCTTGGAACACTATCGTTGGTGAAAGTCACGTTAGGCCCAATAAACACATTGTTGCCAATACGAACACCGTCCCACAGCTGAACACCGGACTTTACAGTTACATTGTCGCCTACAACAACGTCATTCTCAATAAATACATTACAGTTGATATTGCAGTTCTTACCTATTGAAGCACCAGCAAGAACAACGCAAAACTGCCAGATATTGGTATCAACCCCAATTTTTTTTGTCTGAACATCTGCTAACGAATGAATCATATCCCTGATTTGAATTTTACAAATTCATTGTAATCTCGAATATAGTCTTCAGCATCATACTTCAATGACGCCATTACAAGGCAAACGGCACCAGACGAAAATTCAAAGAGTTCACGCCAAATACCGGGAACAATCAGCAGTCCAAAGTCGGGGCGGTTGAGCTTAACCACCTTTTTGTTTTTTCCATCGTCGAGCAATACATCAAATGCTCCGCTGGCTGCCACCACCAGCTGGTAGAGGTTACGGTGTGCATGGCCACCGCGCGATTCCCCCCCGGGAATGTCGTAGAGGTAGTATACCCTCTTTATGTCAAACGGAAGATTCTGCTCACCCTCCACAATGGTGATGTTGCCAGCACGGTTATGAATCTTGCTCAAGGGCATCACCACGCAATCGAAAATAGTGCTGCTCATAACCCTTTGAATTTTAGGAACTCATCGTAGCTGCGAATATAATCTTTCTCCGAGTATGCTGTGGAGCTTAGCACCATTGCAACGGAGTTGGTGGAGAAGTTCTCCATGACGCGCCAAAGCCCGGCCGGAATGTATAGCCCAACGTAGGAGCGGTTCAGGGAGTATTTTTGCTTCTGTAGGCCATCGTCCACCACCACATCGAAGCTGCCGGAGAGGGCCACAATGAGCTCCTGCTGCTCCTTGAAGGCATGTCCGCCCCGCACCTCACCTCCCGGAACGTCGTAAATCCAGTAAACCCGCTCTATCTTAAACGGAACGTGGTTCTCCTCCTCAATAAACGAGAGGTTTCCTCTTGGATCGAGGAGCTTGGGGAGGTTGATTAGCTGAACGGTTGTGGTATTCATTCTAATTTCTAATTTCTAATTTCTAATTTCTAGTTCCCAATTTCTGGTTTAGTTTAGTTTAGTTTAGCTTCGCCGAGCTCTCCGGCTTTTGACGGATCGGTTCTGGTTTGGCTTCGCTGAGCTCTCCGGCTTTTGACGGATCGGTTCTGGTTCCTAGTTCCTAGTTTCTAATTTCTAGTTACTCTCACTATTCACCTCTCACTATTCACCTCTCACTATTCACCTCTCACTATTCACCTCTCACTATTTCCCAATGTCCACCCTTCGCGGGGCCGATGCGTTTAAGCACGCCCTTGTCCTTTAGTTTTTTTAAATTTTCTTGAGTTTTCCTATGAGAAAGACCGATGGTTTTTGATATTTCGAGTGCCGATATTTTTGGATTTTCAGTAATACTTTCAACAATTTTCTTTTGGTGCTCTGTTAAATTTTCTACGACCTTTTCTACGACCTTTTCTACGACCTTTTCTACGACCTTTTCGTTTATTTCGTGGAATTTAGAAAATACTGTAACCCTGAAGCCATGCTGAAAATTCTCAAATTTTGGCTCAGGCAGGCTGTTTACCAAAAAATTGTGGGTAATCCTCCTTACGCCGGATCCATACTTTTCGATTAACCCCACCTCCTTGAATAAGGTTGCGATCTGCTTATTACGCGTTATTGAAGAGTAATTACCGCTTTTTAGTTTATCCACCGTTAGCGGGGGAAGCAGCCCTCCTGGATTAAAAAATTCTATTTTATCATCGAATATTTTAATGATTGAGTCGCTGCTATGGGAATAGTCACGATGAACAATCATATTTAAAACAATCTCTCTCAAGGATTCCTGTGGATAGTCATACCTCTCTTCGCGTTGAGCTTTGCCCGTAATGATGTATGCCTTTTTGATATGTTTGCCAATAAATGAAAGAATAGAATCAACCTGACCAAGCAAGTCCCCTCGAATAGTCAATCCATCGCTAATGGACGTTTCTGTTTCGAAACGCCCGAGCTCGACCGTCGAAAGCAGGGTGTCGTTTTTACAAAAAAGAAGGTAGCAGGCAATGGTGATCCTGCCCTCCCTGATAAGTTCAAACTTCTTTAGCACATCAAGGGGAGTATCATCAATAGGTATAAGTCGATTTTTATTTGCCAGAGATATAAACCGGGCTACCTTTTCCATTGAAATGTCATCAAGCGAATGGTTATAATCAATGGCATAATCCCAACTTGTATTAAAAGTAATCTGGTGAAGCTGCACAACCTCACCAACTGTAAGCAGATGATTTGAATTTTTAACGCGCTTATAATACCTGCCCTTAAATGAAATAGGCTTTATGGGATACTCCTGTACTCTAATGATCAAAATGTGCTTAGCGTCAACGTTCAGTGATTCAATATCAACAAAAACTGATGGATTTGTCTTGTTTTTTATTTCGTTAACGATTTTTTGAATTGTCTCCTCACCAACATGAACTCCAATTAACTTTTTCTTATTGTCGATACCAATGATTACAATTCCACCAACAGTATTTGAGAATGCAACCACGGTTTCAATAACCTCATCGTTGAAGCTGCTTTTAAACTCCAATCTGAGCCCTTCTCCTTGCCCAATTACTTCTTGTATCTCCTTCAGGGTCATTCTAATACTGCTATTGCTAAATCCCATGCCACCTATTGGACAACTTAGCATTCCCCATAATCAGCTCCTGCTGCTCCTTAAAGGCATGCCCTCACCTCCCGGAACGTCGTAAATCCAGTAAACCCGCTCTATCATAAACGGAACGTGGTTCTCCTCCTCAATAAACGAGAGGTTTCCTCTTGGATCGAGGAGCTTGGGGAGGTTGATTAGCTGAACTTCGTTGATTTTCATGGTTTAACTTTATAGAACGCTGAGGACGCTGATGAGACTGATTTACGCTGTTTTTTTTTAAACTTTATCTGTGACTATCTGCTCAATTTGCGTTATCTGTGTACCATAGAACGGTGAGGACAAAATAGAATGCTGATGTCGCTGATGAGACTGATTTTCGCTGTTTTTTTAAAACTTTATCTGTGATTATCTGCTCAATCTGCCTTATCTGTGTGCCATAGAACGCTGAGGACACAGATTAGACTGATTTTCGCTGTTCCTTTTAAACTTTATCTGGGACTATCTGCTCAATCTGCGTTATCTGTGTGCCATAGAACGCTGAGGACACAGATGAGACTGATTT
>JGI20225J20221_1000938_pt1 | contig 37450 bp, 35 predicted proteins | sample BioMet4_FD_20221 | JGI IMG/M metagenome (IMG submission 20221)
ATAAATGGCATTTTTTCTTCAACCTTTGGCATAAACGAATTAGCTAAAAGAGCAACTTTCTTCTGGAATACCTTTTCGAAAAGATTGTCTTTTGTGCGGAAATAGTAATGAAGCATAGCATGGTTTACACCAGCTATTCTGGCAATTTCAGTTGTCTTNGTCAGGGTATANCCTTTGTCTAAAAACTCCTTCTCTGCAGCTTCCATTATTGCCTGTTCTGTATTAATGTCTTCTTTCTCTTTCATGCTAACATATTTGTTTAACAACTCTGTTAATTCTCTGCAAAACTAGATATTAATTTTTAGAAAACAAATAGAAATCATATTTTTTGCATTTTTTATCTTTTACGGTTTTATACAAAACCTGATATTGCTTTATAAAACATGATAAAGTCAATGTGGAAATTTTTATTAAATATTTCTATAAAGAGAAGAAATATCTTCTTGAATCTCCATAGTGATTGGATAAATTAATTTAATTTTTATTTTGTTAGGTGCAAAAAGCAATGAACTTTTCTTGCGTTTTTTTGTTCCTGAATTAGATCAGTGCAAAATCTTAGTATGTACTTGATGAAAATATTAACAATTTAAATTCCTAGATTATGAAAAAGTTAGTTTTATTTATTACTTTCTTATTTGCTTTTTGTTTTTGTGTAGGTGGTTATGCACAAAAAACTGTGAAAAAGGCAGATGTTAAAAAGGAGCAGGTAAAGGTTGAAAAAAAAGCTGTTAAAGTGGAAAAGGAAGCTACCAAAGTAGAAAAAGAAGCTGTTAAAACAGAAAAGGGAGCTGCTAAAGTAGAGAAGAAAGCTGTAAAAGCTGAAAAAAAGGCTGTTAAGACTAGTAAAAAAGCTCTGAAAAAAGGTGAAAAGAAAGTTGAAAAGAAAGTAACTCCTCCTGCTCCCGTAAAAAAATAGTAGATAAATTTTACGCTTTAAATTATTAAAAATAAAAAAGAGTGTGTAGTGGAAAGAATCGGCTACTCACTCTTTTTTGTGCAATAACTATTCTATAAAGCTACCTTGAATGTCTTGTATTTTGTTCTAATCAGGTAGGTGTGTCCGGTAGAAACATTGATTCTAAACATCTCGTCTGTCACCTTGGTACTCTCCAATAAGACTCCGGATTCAGTATAAATAGAAATTACATCTCCTAATTCTGCTCCTGTTACTACTATAGCCTCCTGATCTGTATAAACCTTAATATTGCTTTGGGATGTTTGAGCGTTTGCAGTATTTATGTCGGGATTGCTGGCTTTGCTTTGAGTTACTATGGTATTTGTACTTTCAAAGCTAATGCTTAATATGGAATTCTCAGTAATGGCAGGTGTTGTATATTGATTCTGAGCATTCAGCTGTGATGTAACATCAGAACCATTAAACATCACTGTATTGATTCCCCAGCCATCAGCTGGTTCAATAATATAAGTGAAAATACTTCCTTTCTTGACTAACTGTTTTACACTTCCATTGTCGGCCTGTTCAATTTTTAAATAAATAGGAATTTCAGCAAATGTAGCAGAAATAGTTATGTTTACAGTATCTTTAGGAATTGTATAACTGCTGGCAGATAATATATTAGTAATGTCATTTCCATTTAATAGAACCATTGAAAGTCTATAGCCATCTTCCGGCTGGAATTTAAATGTAACAGAATCGTTTTCTGCAACAGAAATATTATTTCCGCTGGCAAGAATGGAGTCGTTAACAAAGATCTTACCACCAGAATTATAGGTTGCATTTATCGTATAGTGTGTTACTGGTGCAGCAGTAAATGTCACATTCAAGATAAGGTCTTCGTTCACCGCTGAAACAGTATATGTATTATTGATGATGCTAGATGTGATATCATTGTTGTTAAGTGTGGCAGATGCAATGTTGTATCTCTGATTAGGCTTGAAGGTGAGTGCTAACGGTTTATTAGCTTCTATATTAACATTAGAACTGATTGCCTGCTCATTCAAATAGACGCTACCTCCGGTATTGGTATTAACCGTCAGGCTATAATATGCCTTGACAAAAGTTGCAATTAAAGTGTTACAAGCTGATACGGCTAATTTGTATTTATTGTTCTGAAGCATTGAAGTTATATCCATATCATTCAGTAACACTTTTTCAATTGCATAATTTGTATCAGGTTCAATTCTGAATGTAATAGAATCATTTCTATTGGCTAAAATGCTATCCATTACAATAGAGTCATTGGCAAAGACTTTACCTCCACTATTATAAGTTACACTTATTTTGTGTTTAGGTATAACGGCAAAGTTTAGAGCTAATAAGATATCCTCATTTACCGATGAAATTGTATAGACGTTGTTTATAATTCCTGTAGTGATATCATTGTTGTTAAGTGTAGCTGATGTAATATAATAACCTTGATCGGGTTTGATGTTAAGAGTTAATGGTTTATTAGCTTCAACTTTAACAGTAGAACTGATAGCCTGCTCATTTAAAGAAATGCTACCTCCTGCGTTGGCATTAACCGTCAGATTATAATGAGTTCTGACAAAAGATACATTCAGAGACTGATTGGCTGACACCGAAGTTAGCGTATATTTGTTATTCTGAAGTTGTGCAGTTATATCCAGGTTATTGAGTAATACCTTTTCGATTGCAAAGTTTACTTCTGGCTCAATTTTGAATGTAACAGAAGTGTTTTCTGCAACAAAAGCATTATTCCCGCTGACAACAATAGAATCATTAACAAAAACTTTGCCTCCGGCATTGTAGGTTACATTCATTCCATATTGAGGGATAGTAGCAAACACTACAGTCAGTGTGGCATTTTCTGTAACAGTAGGAATTGTATAAGTGTTATTGATAATTCCAGAAGTGACATCCTTGCCATTAAGTGTTGCAGATGTAATTTTATATCCTTGGCTAGGTGAAATAGTGAATGTTACAGATCCTCCCTCTTTTACTGATGAATTACTGATAGTTACTGTACCACCTGTGTTTGATGATGAACTGATTGAATAGTAAGGAATCTCTTCGACTATATTTTTAAAGCTTTTCCACCCTGTTGAAGCTTGATAGGTCGCCATTGTTCCTTTTGGAACATATATTTTGCACCCACTGGTAGAGATCCCGGTAAAAGAAAGGGATGTTATGGTTGGGGGGGTAAGAGCTTTGCTATGAATTTCAGTTAGTCCTGTACAATAGCTAAATGCATAGTCGCTAATGGATGTTACACTGCTTGGTATATTTAAAGAAGTCAGACCTGTGCAGTCAGAAAAAGCTTTAGCTCCAATAGAGGTAACGCTGTTAGGTATTGTTACTGATGTCATATTTTTACAACCAGAGAATGTATTGCTACCGATAGAGGTAACACTGCTTGGTATGATGACTGAAGTCAGATTCTGACAATAATAGAAAGCACTATTGGCAATAGATGTAACGCTATTTGGGATGGTTACGGATTTTAATCCGACGCAACCATAAAAAGTTCCAATCGCAATAGATGTAATGCTGTTTGGAATAATAATAGAAGTTAATCCACATTCCTGAAAAGCATTTCCGCCGATAGAGGTAACACTGTTGGGGATGTCAATTGAGGACAATGCTGTGCATTTATAAAAAGCACTGCTGGCAATAGTCGTAACAGTACTTGGTATTGAAACAGAACTTAGTGAAGTGCAACCAGTAAAAGCTCCCGCATTAATTGTAGTAACGCCTGATGGAATGATAATTGACGTTAACTTCGTGCAACCTTTAAAAGAGTTACTCCCTAAATAGTAAATACTTTTGGGAAGGATTAGTGAGGTCAGATTGTTCAGACTACGAAACATATTGCTTGAAATAGAATTATCTTTCGTATAATCATAATAACTATATTCGAAGATATAAACAAAAGGAACACCCCCTGCTACAATGTTTGCATCTGCCAGATTAAGAGTAGTGACTTTTCCGGGAGTTATGCTGTCTAAAGCTGTACGGCCAGCCATTTCACGAATAAACTTGATGTCAGTTCCGTTTAAATACCCCGATAACGTAAGGTCGGTAATGGAGTATTTATCTGCAGATGAAATGAGTGTAGGTAAAGTACCGGCTTTATCAACGTGAATGTTAGCAGAGGTATTCTGAGCTTGCATAACCAAACCTGGCAACAGACATGCTACTATGAGAAAATATCTACAGATGGTGCTTGTTTTCATAATAATTGAATTAAATTTTGCCTATTCCCTTTAGCTGGCATTAATAAACATGAAAAGAGCAGGGACACACACTAAACATTGTACTCTTTCTTAATATTTAATCTAATAAGTCTTGTAAAACTAAATAATCGTATATTTATTACTGATTTATAATAATATAAAGTTTCTTGTATTACTATTAATCTATCTAATTGTTTATTTATAACAAATAGTACTAAAAATAGTTCTTAGAAAAGTTAATAAATTGATTATAAGCTTATCTCCCAACTGTAATCCTGATGTAAGCTTTATTCGTCGTAACAGTATGTTTTATTTTATAAAATATACTAATATGAATTACGTTAACAAGTTGAATTGTAGTTTGAACGTTTTTTTATACCGATTGTTCTACTCATATAGATTTCTAATTGCATCTGTTCTTTAGATATGAAATCGTCTAATAAACTGTAAACTAAAAAATATGTATATGTCAAAAAGGCTCATTCTATTTTTAGCATTTAGCATGTACATTACAGGGTTCATTGCTTTGGCGCAAACGCTGACAGCTAAAGATATTGTAACAAGATGCGACGAAAAGGCTCGTGGAAAAACTAGTCAGGGAGAAATGACCATGACGATAATCCGACCTACCTGGAGCAGGTCAATAACCATGAAAAGCTGGGAAAAAGGCCGTGGCTTGTCACTAATTGTGATTATTTCACCTGCTAAAGATAAAGGACAGGTATTTCTGAAGATCAAAACAGAGATGTGGAACTGGCTTCCTTCCATTGAAAGAATGATTAAAATTCCGCCTTCCATGATGCTGCAATCGTGGATGGGGTCCGATTTTACCAATGATGATCTGATAAAAGAATCTTCCATAATCAAAGACTACACGCATAAATTGCTGGGTAAGGAAACGGTAAGAGAGATGCTTTGTTATAAAATAGAGATGACCCCGCTTCCCGAAGCTGCTGTAACTTGGGGAAAAGTAATTATATGGATCACAGTGGATGGTTTCAATCAATGGAAAGCTGAATATTATGATGAAGATATGAGTTTGATAAACGTATTGAATGCATACAATATTAAAAAAATGGGGGATAGGGAGATACCTACTCAATTAGAAATTTCACCTGTGGATAAAAAAAATAACAAAACCATTCTGGAAATAAAAAGCGTGATTTACGATCAGCCAATAAAGGATAGCTTTTTCTCACAACAGAATATGAGGAGTGTAAGTCAGCGCATTAAATAATTCAAGATGACACAGTATATAAAGTTGGCGTGGCGGAATTTATGGCGGAACAAACGTAGAACGATTATCACTTCGGCTTCTGTGTTTTTCGGAGTGGTATTGTCATCGTTTATGAAATCCGGGCAGGAAGGTTCGTATGATCAGTACATCCGTGCTATTGTCAATTCTTATACGAGTTACATTCAGATTCACAAAAAAGGCTATTGGGACGATAAGGTTATTAATAATACGTTTCAGTTTAACCAGTCTATAAAATCTGTATTGAATAAAAATAAAAATATCACCATTTATTCTCCCCGTTTTGAAACATTCTGTCTGGCGTCGTCTGAGGACTTTACGAAAGGGGTAATGGTTCTCGGTATTGATCCGCAAAGGGAAGATAAAATAACAAATGTTTCCGGGAAGTTAAAACAGGGATGCTATCTTAAAAATGATGATAAAGGAATTATACTAAGCAGTGCGTTGGCTAAGTTCTTGAAAATGGATGTAAACGATACTTTGGTTTTGATAGGGCAGGGATATCATGGTACAAGTGCTGCAGGAAAATTTCCAGTTCGTGGTATTATCAAACATCCCTCTCCCGAACTAGATCGATCACTGGTGATAATGGAAATCAAAAAATGTCAGGAGCTGTTTTCTGCTTCCGGTTTGCTGACTTCAATGGCAATAATGGTACATGACAACGATGAAGTAGCTGATACAAAAAGTGCTCTTTTGAAAAATCTGCCGGTCTCTCTGGAAGTGATGGATTGGAAGGAAATGAATGAGTTGCTGCTTAAACAAATTGAAAGTGATCGTGGCGGTGGAGTAATTGAAATTGGTATTTTGTACCTGATTATCGCATTTGGAATTTTTGGAACGATTGTGATGATGATGGCTGAGCGAGAAAAAGAGTTTGGAATGATATTGGCATTGGGGATGCAAAAATATAAATTAATGCTGGTGTTAATGCTTGAGACTATTTTTATAGGTATGCTCGGGGCAATAACCGGCATTTTTGCAAGCATTCCTATTTTGGGCTATTATCATTATCATCCTATCCCGTTTACCGGACAAGCTGCNGAGATGATGCTGGAAATGGGATTTGACCCGGTCATGTTCTTTTCGTTGGATCCAATGATCTTTTTAAAACAGGCACTTACCATTTTTATATTCACACTCATTATAGGAATTTATCCTGTATTGAATATCTGGAAATTAGAGATGACAAAAGCATTACATAACTAAAATTGAGAAACCATGCTTGGAAGTTTATCCTGGAAAAATATCTGGAGAAATAAATTGCGGAGTTCCACCGTGATTGCTGCAGTTGCTTTGGGTGTTTTTGCCGGAGTATTTATGATTGCTTTAATGAATGGAATGATTGATAGCCGCTTACAAGCCATTATTCATACTGAAATTTCTTCCATTCAAATACACAATCCTGAATTTATGGTCAACAGTGATTTTTCGCGTCGTATACCTGATGCAGATAAAGTTGTGCAACGAGTGAATGAAATGGACCATATAATCAGTGTAAGTAAGCGTTTGGTTATCACCTCAATAATTGCTTCGGCCGAAGCGAATACCGGAGTGAAGATTCTGGGTGTGACCCCCAATATGGAACGGAAAGTGACAAACATTTGTGATAAAATGGTCGAAGGCAGTTATTTTAAGAGTAACAAGAAGAATGCGATAGTAATTGGTAAAAAAATGGCCGAAAAGTTAAAGGTTGGTTTAAATAAAAAGGTGGTAATTACTCTGCAGGATGCAGAAATGAACATCACTGGAGGGGCTTTCAGAGTAGTGGGTATCTACGAAACAGATAACTCAATGTTTGATGAATCTACAGTCTTTACCCGGTACACCGATCTTTGTGCATTGACAGGATTAGCAACAACCGAAGCTCATGAAATTGCTGTTTTGGTAGATAAAGACAGTAATGCTGGGTTAATGAAAGATGTGCTGAAATTCAATTTCCCCGATCTGGATATTCAGGATTGGACACAGCTGAGTCCCGAAGCAGGTTATCTGATCAGTGCTATGAATCAGTACTTATATATCTTTGTACTTATTATTATGCTGGCATTGTGTTTCGGGATAGTTAATACGATGCTTATGGCAGTACTCGAAAGAGTAAAGGAACTAGGAATGTTGATGGCCATTGGTATGAATAAAGTCCGGATTTTCTTTATGCTCATGCTCGAAACGTTATATCTTTCAATTACCGGAGGATTTATCGGCATTATCTTGGGCTATTTCTTGTGTAAATATCTAGAAAAGAACGGCTTGAATCTTTATTTTTGGGAGGAAGCTTATAAAAGTATCGGATATTCTTCTGTGATTTATCCGGAAATTGATTTGAATATGATTGCTTTTACAGCTTTAATGGTTATTCTTACAGGGATATTCTCTACCTTATATCCTGCATATAAAGCCTTAAAATTAAATCCGGCAGATGCCACACGAACAAAATAATTTTTTTGAAAAGAATAAAGATATGAACATAAATATTATAGAGATAAAGGGAATCACAAAGATTTATGACATTAAAACGATGCCTTTTCAGGCACTGAATGGCATTGATCTAACTTTTAAGGAAGGTGAGTTTGTTGCCATAGTAGGACCTTCAGGTTCGGGAAAAACGACATTGCTTAATATCATTGGGGGGCTTGATAACCCTACCGAAGGAATTGTAATAATCTACGGTGTGAATATCACAAAGATGAGCAATTGGAAAAAAACAGATTTCCGGATGCAAAATATTGGTTTTGTCTTTCAGTCATATAATTTGATTCCGGTGCTTACGGCGAAAGAAAATATTGAATTTATAATGCAACTTCAGGGAAGAGACAGAGAAGATATTGAGAAACGGACAATGGAACTTCTTGAAGCTGTAGGGCTTAGCAATAAAAAGAATAGTCGTCCAAACAAGTTATCAGGTGGAGAACAACAGCGTGTGGCAGTGGCAAGGGCATTAGCCTCTAAACCCAAGTTTATTTTAGCTGACGAACCAACAGCCAATCTTGATTCCAAATCTACAGAGAACTTGCTGGACATTATGGAGAAACTGAATAGAGAAGAGAATATCACCTTTATATTTTCAACTCATGATGCACGGGTAATGAAAAAAGCCAGGAGAATAATCACAATTGAAGATGGTAAAGTGATGGAAGATGTTTTGAGAGAAAAATAAAAGTATGAAGCAGAAAACTGATCATATGAAATATGAAGTAAAAAGAATATTGCTTCTATTGCTGGTTTTTATTCCCCTCATTCTATCAGCTCAGGATTCCGTTAAAGTAAACAATATTACAATGAACGGATATGTAAAAGATATGCAATCTCTAATTTTTAAGGATCTTAAATCTGCCTGGACAAATTCAAACCTAATTCATAGCCGGTTAAATTTCAAATGGTTTATCTCTCCTTCGTTTACAGCTTCATTGGAATTCAGAAATCGGCTTTTGTATGGAAACATTTTGAGCCGTTTCCCCGGATACAATAATATGTTTGAATACGATAATGGAATAACCCGATTGTCAACGAACTGGTTTCAAGGTAAGAATTATATATTCAATACATCGGTAGATCGCTTGTGGTTACAGTACTCAAGTAATAAGTTGCAGATTATTGCAGGCAGGCAACGTATAAACTGGGGACAAAATTATGTTTGGAATCCAAATGATATTTTCAATACTTATTCTTATTTCGATTTTGATTACGAGGAAAAACCGGGCAGCGATGCTGTCAGAATGCAATATTACCCCACTTCCACTTCGGTTGTGGAATTTGCCGCAAAAATAAACAAACAAAAGAAAACAACACTAGCTGCACTTTATCGCTTCAATCAATGGAAATACGATATTCAGTTTATTGCAGCAATGGTCGATCAGTCTGATTTTATGATTGGCACAGGCTGGTCCGGACAACTTGGTAAAGGAGGGTTTACAGGCGAGGCTAGTTATTTCAGACCTATGAGCCATTTTATAGACAGCACAGGCATATTTCTAGCTTCGGCAGGTTACAATTACACATTCAGAAACTCACTTTATCTGCAGATAGAAGCACTCTATAACGGTAATAAGAATTCCGCAAACATCTTTTCGATAGATCAGCTTACGTCCAGTAATCTGAGTGCCAGGAACCTCTTTCTGCCTGATTTCTCATTATTCTGTTCTGCATCCTATCCAATTACACCATTAGTAAATTGTTCATTAGCCGGCATCAGTAATTCTAAAAGTAAATTATATATTATAATCCCAACCTTAAATATTTCGCTTAGTAATAATCTGGAATTGTCCTTTATAGGTCAGATATTGAGATATACTGAAAAAAGTATATTCAGGCAGGATCTTAACTTTATATATGTAAGACTGAAACAGAGTTTCTAGTCTTTAGGGTATCTAGCCATTAATTATTGCATCTGATTTACTTATCATCAAACAAATACTTACCACCTTTCTTCATCAAATCTCTTCCCTTAGTGAACATTTCACTTTCATGATGTGGCGTCTTATTTTTGGGGCTATTTGTATTGGCATTATCAGAGTTATCCTTTTTAGATTTTCTTACTTCATTAATAACCCAAAGTAAATCCGTCCAGGATTCTTTATTACGTTTTAAGTACTCCCTGAGCATTGTACATCTAACGATATTATCTATTCTGGAGCCAAATTGCTTACGGAACTGCTCTATATCTATAATTCCTTTTCTAACCATTGAACCAGCTAATTCAATGGTACCTAAATAACGAAAAAGTTCCATCTGTCTGGTTTCCTCTTCTTTCGTCGATGGGGTTTCTATAAATTCATACTTTCCAAAATGCAAATCACGATTGATTTCAAAATTCTTATCGTTGTCATCCAGCATTTTTATTAGTTCAATAACAGCCTTGTTTCCTTCAATATCGTTTCTTTTCCGGTATTCTTTCAGATACTTGGATAGATGGTAGCTTGCTATAAACAATGCAATTGAAGAAAAAAGCAGGGTGGCTAGTTTACCATACCCAGCTTCTGTTCCAAACCAAAAGAATATGGTTCTTAATAAAGCGCGAGTTGCGCCGAAGCTTCCAAACTTAACTGCCAGAATTGCACCAAACTGAAATATAATGAGGATAAACAGTAACAGATTAATGAACCATATCAGATCTTTATATGGATCAATATTATCTAATTTTTCTCTAAATGTTTTAGGAAAAACATAATAGTGCTTGGTAAAGAAATCGATATGTTTCTTAGAAATGTATTTTAATACAGCAATGATAGCAATAATAATTATTGCCCAAAATAAAACATAAAACATAATCTACATCATATTTTCCTCTGCTGTCCCCATCGCAGAGAAGTTATCAATGAAAAACGCAAGGACAAATTATGAGCACTTATTTAACCGGTAATGCAGTAGAAATAATCACAACTTTACGTTTCCTGTTTTTATATATTACAAATACAACCAATCATTGACTATACATTGCAGTCCATTCACTATATTCTTTTAAAATAGATAATAAAAAGATACAGACAAAAGATCTTAAGCTTGGCTGAACTCCTTTATCCGCTGTTCTTCTTCTAATTTACAGATAAGCAATGTATTGTCTTTTTCTGCCACAATGTAGCCGTTCAGACCTTGGATTACTACTTTCTTCTCCTGAGACACATGTACCATGCAATTTGAACTCTCGTACAATTTTACCGCACCAATTGTGGCATTGCCCGAATTGTCTTGCGGAAGCAATCCTCTCAAAGCCCCCCAGGTACCTAAATCCGACCATCCAAACTCAGCAGGCACTACATAAATCTCTTCGGCATTCTCCATTACAGCATAGTCAATGGAGATATTATCACAGGTAGGAAAGAATTTATTGATGATTTCCGCTTCCTTTTCTGAATAAAAGTTAGTGTATATATTGTCAAAGACCCTGGCAATATCAGGAGTATACACTCTTAAAGCAGCAGAAATTGTTTTCACATTCCACACAAAGATACCCGCATTCCACAGATAATTACCTTTAGCCAGATATTTTTCTGCTGTTTCTTTATTGGGTTTCTCTTTAAACGCCTCTACACGAAGAATCTCTTTACCAGCTATGATACTCTCACCCGCGGCAATATAGCCATAACCCGTTTCTGGGCGGCTCGGTTTTATGCCTAAGGTAACAATAGCATCACTGTTTTCAGTAAAAGCCAACGCACTTTTTATTACTCGTTGAAATTCTGTAGTATTAATTACCAGTTGGTCAGAAGGAGTAACCACAATATTGGCATTCGGATGATGCATCTTTATTTTCCATGAAACATAAGCAATACACGGAGCCGTATTGCGCATACAAGGTTCTGCCAGAATGTTACAATCCGGAATTTGTGGTAACTGCTCTTTTACAATCTCTGTATATTTTCCGGAAGTAACCACCCATATATTTTCAGGTGGACACACTCCGCTAAACCGTTCAGCTGTAAGCTGAATCAGAGTTTTTCCACAACCCATCACATCAATAAACTGCTTGGGACATTCAGGTGTGCTCATTGGCCAGAAGCGGCTGCCAATGCCACCGGCCATTATAACGATATGCGTATTTTTCATTGAATAAACGTAAATTTTACTGATTGTACTTAATTGATATATTGTTAGCTATCCGAAATGTTTATATTGTTATATAATAAAATTTTAAGCCAACAATATATGGACATTTTGTCTATAAAAAACAAAATTACTGAAATATTTGGTTCGGAATATGATTTCTGCATTTTTTTTATTAACTGTTGAAAAGATATTCTTTAAAGGCAGGAGATTACGGAGAAACCTTTTGGAAAAAAATAGCATAAAAATAGTCTGACAAAAATGCTCTCTCATTTACCGAGCATCTTTGTCAGACTTATAACTTATTTGGTTTTTTTCAGCTATTACAACGCATTTTCAAGAATCTTTTGGCTTACTTCCAAGGTGATATCTCCAGTTTCAGAGAGTGCAGTCAAACCATGTGCTCTCAGTTGTTCAATCACTGCCGGGATTTTATCGGCTGTTACGCCATACTCAGAAAGACGGGTTTTTATTCCGAGGCTTTCAAAGAATTCTCTTGTTTTCTTGAATTGCCAGATCAATCTTTTCGTCATCGCTTCCATTGGTAATGTTCCATACGCGTTCTGCATATTGCAACAGTTTAGCGCTTTTTTGTTTACGCTGTATCTCAAGAACAGAAGGATATACAATTGCTAAAGTCTGACCGTGATCAATACCAAACAGAGCAGTAAGTTCGTGTCCAATCATATGTGTTGCCCAGTCCTGAGGAACACCTACTGCAATGATTCCGTTTAAAGCCATGGTTGCACTCCAAACATGATTTGCCCGTGCATCATAATTCTCTGGTTCGGCCACTGTAGTAGCACCAATTTCAATTAGTGTTTGTAAAATGCCCTCAGCCATTCTATCCTGTACCCTGGCATCGACAGGGAATGTGATATATTGCTCTGCAGTATGAACAAATGCATCAATTACACCATTGGCAACCTGAATTTTGGGAAGTGTAAAAGTAATAGTTGGGTCTAATATTGAAAATTTAGGGAATGCTAACTCGCACATAACCGGAAATTTTCCGTGTTCGTAACTGATCACAGCTCCGTTGTTCATCTCAGAACCGGTTGCCGGCAATGTTAATATTGTACCGAACGGAACAACTTTACTTACTACATTAAAAGGAATTGGCATAAATCCAAATTTGAGTAAGTCGGTAGTATCGCCTTTGTAGTGTGACGCAAGCGATATGAACTTAGTGCCGTCAATAACAGAGCCTCCGCCCACTGCCATTATAAAATCAATGCTTTCGCTGCGGACAATTTCCACTGCTTTCATCAAAGTTTCATAGTGGGGATTAGGCTCAATGCCGCCGAATTCATAAACCTTTCTACCACCAAGTATGGTTTTAACCTTATCGATAAGGCCACTCTTTTTAGCACTTCCACCTCCAAAGGTTATTAATACCTTGGCATCAGCCGGAATTGATGTATCAATATTCTCAAGTCTGTTTTTACCGAAGAAAATCCGTGTCGGATTATAAAAATCAAAGTTAAACATGTTTTGATCTCCTTTTTAAAGTTTATATTGTTGTTATAAGATTATGCAATTTTCACGATGCAAATTTAAACCGAATTGCTCAATAGACTTTTATACAAATTACGGATGTATGTACCATTATTACTGATACTCGTTGTCAGCATAGAATTTATACAAATATACAATCTCTGAATTAAATTCAATGAATAGCCTTGATTTTTATATTAAAATAACTGTCAAAGAACGGTTTATACTAAAAATGTGAAACAATGCCTTGATATACAGGTATTTGACATCTTTCGAGATGCTTACATATAAATGTCTGGTCATTTCTGTTCAACAGACTTGAGACTTTACTCAAAGTCTCAAGTCTGTTTTTTTAATATGATAAGATAAAATCACTCCTATCACTATATCTTTGAATAGAAGATCACATTTTCTGTAATATTCAAAAAATAATTTCAACCATCACTCTCTCACTATTTTACTCAATAAGCTAAATAACAACTAATTACACAGTGATGGACTGATTTTTACCATCACAAAACCATCACAAAAAGGCATGAACCATCACTTTTTTGAGCACAATCAGTAGATTTTAGGCTTAATTTGTCTTGAGCAACAACATCAGGCTAAGTTTGATTCTACTTGAATAAAAATAGCTCGAAAAAGTGATGGATGCCCCAAAAAGTGATGGTTCAGTGAGAGCTCAAAACGCTACCATCACTAAGTAATATGCTATATTTAAATACATTACAAAATAAAGTGATGGAGTGGGGGATGATTCTCGTTTTTCTGTTAGATCGCGCAAAAATACAATGTAAAAACATCCCGCCTGTCTTTTTAAAAACGCAACCGGATGTTGAACAAACTCCCGCCTACTTTTTTCAAAAGCAGGCGGGAGTTTGAGTAGTTATTCGCCAATGGATTTAACTTATTGGAGAATGGATTTTATTTATTCACCGATAATTATAAAGCATGTTATTTTTCAACGATGTTAATGAAACTTTTCCATCCTATAGCATTGTCGTAAGCATTGGAATGTCCTTTCGGAAAATATAATTTGGTCTTATATAAAAAAATCCCTGTAATCTTTTTAGATTACAGGGATTAATATAGCATTTAAGCTAAATGGTGTAATAAGTTTCAGAACTTAAAACATATATGCAAAGCCAACAGCAATATTCTCACCGCTTAAATTGAAACCGAAAGCTTTTCCTGCCTGAGGATAATTTTTCTTATAGCCCAGAAAACCTATTTTAGAGATGAACTTAAATCTCTCTGCTACTTTAATGGCTACGCCAGGTTTTAAACCAGCTTCAAATCCGGTTCTTGTATCTGATTCATTTCCTAATTCAGATTTTACCTTGGCTAAACCTACTCCGCCATCAATAAATAGGCTGATAATTTCTTTATCAAAATAGGTGTAGCGTGCGTAAGGAGCAAATGTAAATACTTTATCTGTAGAGACAATTCCATCATTTTCTCTTTCCTGACCATAACTTACTGATGCTCCAATTCCCCATTTTTCAGTTAGCTCATACGTAAGTTCTGGAGCTGCTTCAAAGGATGTGGTATTTTTGTCTGTGTTACGCCAGAAATTAGCAGTTCCGGCAATTTCAAACTTTTGGGCATAAGAGGTGAGGCTAGTTACAGCCAGTGCAAAGAATAGAATAAATTTTTTCATTGTTATTTGTGATCTATTAATAATTGTCTGCATAAAAACAGAAATCCCCGTAGCCATCAGACTACGGGGATTTAATATAGTTGATTAGCTTAAATTACTTAGCCAAAGCAGTAGCGATATCAACAGCTACAGCAACAGTAACACCTACCATTGGGTTGTTACCAATTCCTAAGAATCCCATCATTTCTACGTGAGCAGGAACTGATGAAGAACCAGCGAACTGAGCGTCAGAGTGCATACGCCCCATAGTATCTGTCATACCATAAGAAGCAGGACCTGCAGCCATGTTGTCTGGGTGAAGAGTACGACCTGTACCACCACCTGATGCTACAGAGAAGTAAGGTTTACCAGCCAATCCGCGTTCTTTTTTGTATGTACCGGCAACTGGATGTTGGAAACGAGTTGGGTTAGTAGAGTTACCAGTGATTGATACATCTACGCCTTCTTTCCACATAATTGCTACACCTTCGCGAACATCGTCAGCACCGTAGCATTTTACTTTNGCACGAGGACCGTCAGAGTAAGCGATTTCACGAACTACTTTAAGTTCTGAAGTGTAGTAATCAAATTGTGTCTGAACATAAGTAAAGCCATTAATACGAGAGATGATCTGAGCAGCATCTTTTCCAAGACCGTTCAAGATACAACGTAATGGTTCTTTACGTACTTTGTCTGCTTTTGCAGCAATTTTAATTGCACCTTCAGCAGCAGCGAATGATTCGTGACCAGCAAGGAATGCGAAACATTTTGTTTCTTCACGAAGTAACATTGCAGCCAGGTTACCATGACCAAGACCTACTTTGCGGTCTTCAGCTACAGAACCCGGGATACAGAATGATTGTAAACCGATACCGATAGCTTCAGCAGCATCAGCAGCGTTAGAACAACCTTTCTTGATAGCGATAGCAGCACCTACNACGTAAGCCCANTTTGCATTTTCAAAACAGATAGGTTGAGTTTCCTCACAAGTTTTATAAGGGTCAATACCAGCTGCGTCGCAAATAGATTTTGCTTCTTCAATGCTTGCAATTCCGTTAGCGTTTAATGCTGCGATGACCTTTTCGATACGACGATCGTAACTTTCAAATAATGCCATATTGTATTTCCTCCTTATTATTATTCGTGACGTGGATCAATGTGTTTTACCGCACCTTGTTCTGCAGTTACGCGTCCGTAGGTTCCGGTTACTTTCTTCAATGCTTCGTTAGCATCAGTTCCCTTTTTAATTTCGTCCATGAATTTACCCATGTGAACGAATTCGTATCCGCAGATTTCATCATTCTTATCCAGATAGATGTGTTTGATGTAACCTTCAGCCATTTCAAGGTAACGAGGACCTTTAGCTAAAGTTCCGTAAAGAGTTCCTACCTGACTACGAAGACCTTTACCTAAGTCTTCCAAACCAGCACCGATAATCAAACCACCTTCAGAGAAAGCAGACTGTGTACGTCCATAAACAATCTGAAGGAAAAGTTCACGCATTGCTGTGTTGATAGCATCACATACAAGGTCAGTGTTTAATGCTTCAAGGATAGTTTTTCCTGGAAGGATTTCTGCTGCCATGGCTGCAGAGTGAGTCATACCAGAACAACCGATTGTTTCAACCAATGCTTCCTGAATAACACCTTGTTTAACGTTAAGGGTCAATTTACATGCACCTTGTTGTGGAGCACACCANCCAANACCNTGTGTTAAACCTGANATGTCTACAATTTCTTTNGATTTTACCCATTTNCCTTCTTCTGGTATGGGAGCTGGTCCGTGATTAGGACCTTTCTGTACAACACACATGTGTTCTACTTCGTGTGAATAAGTCATATTAGCTCTTTTTTACGTATTAAATAAAAAACTCGTAACTACCGATTTTTTCAAATCGAACGCAAAGTTAGTTCTTTTATTCTTTTTTTGCAACGCATGGTTCATTACTTTTTTAAGAAATGAATTAAATAGCTTTATTTTTCTTTCTTTTGTAAAGTCAATATTGCATTTAAGTAACTTCTGAACAAAGAAAAGAGCCGGGAAGGGGAAAGCTATAATACTATCTTAAAGATGGTTGTTCCTTTTACCTGGATCATTTTGGAAATGGAATACAGGGGAATTTTAACTTTCTTGTTACAGCTTTTGGAGTAAAAGTTTTGTGACAAAAGTCCAGCAGAAGGATGTATATGCATATGGATTATATATTTTTGCACAGAGTAACTGTGGAAGTGGTTCATTTTCGTTTTTCTGAAATCTTGCTTTATAATGCTCAAAGATGTCGGATGTCGATGAAAAACATATTTTAATCTATTTTCTTGGAGTATTTAACCAATAATATCTATCTTTGACTCCTCTTTTTAAAATAAAGACAGATGGCTACAACAATAGAAATTTCGGATAGTGTATTAAAGGAAACTGCATCTTTAGGAATGGATGAGTTTATCAGTGTATTTACCGACAAATATCTGGAAGTAATTGGCGGGGAATTAAAAGCAGAAACAATGGATTTGCTTAATGGATCTCAACACGCAGTGCTGGCTTATCATTTTTTTCGCGAAGAGGTGATGGAAGGTGGCTTTGTGCAACTTATCCAAAATGGATACGGAGGATATATCTTTGATAATCCATTTGCTAAATCCATGCGTTTATTCGGAGCTGAAGAGTTTTCCAAACTGATTTATAAGGCTAAGAAAATATATGATGCCAATAAGGAAGATCTGGAAAAGGAAAGAGATGAAGATGACTTTATGGCAATGTACGAGAAATATGAAGCGTTTGATGATCTTGAAGAGGAATTTCTTGAAAAGGAAGAAGAGATAACCTCTGTTATTGCTGAATATATTGATGAACATTTGGAGGAATTTGCAAAAATAAAACAGTAGTAATGCAGTATTTGTGTGTTTAGTGCATTTATATATAAAATAAAAAGTATGGACGATGTGCATCTCTCTTTATTTTATATATTTGTATACCAAAATAAACACACTATTAAGAATTTGAATTATGAAAAATTTGAAAATGATTGTTGTTACCCTTGTAATGCTAATGGGTACTTTTTTTACATCTTGTGTTGACACAAACAGTAACTCGTCATCAACATATGATTTTTATGGATGTGCAACCGTTTATCAGGCAGCAGGTGGCGTTTCGCTTGTAACAGATGGTGGCCTTACTTTAACCGTAACTAATCCATCTAGCTTATTACTTACCGATGGCACTTATCCAACCCGAATATTTGGATACTATAAACTGGCTGCAGGGGAAGTGTTGCAAAATAATAAAACAGCTTACACTGTAGAAGTGAATACAACCTATAGTAGTGTGATTCCGACAAAGGATTTTAATCAGAAACCGGATACATTGACCAATAATTATGCTATAACAAGTCTGGATGGCTTTTTTGTTGCAAATCACTATGCAACCGTATCATTATCATTCCCTTATGCTAGTGGAAGCAGTGTAAGTTTTGATATGTTCAGACAAAAAGTTAGTAACGATACACTTTATGTAAAGCTTAACTACTCTAAAGGAGGAGCTACTACCAGCTACCAGGCAAGCCAGATACTATATAGCTTTAAAGTACCTGAAATAATTAGTGATATACAACCGAAAAACGACTCAATCTGGGTAAAAGTCTCTGCAAGGGGTGCCTATGATCAAATAATAGAAAAGAGCGTGCGGTGCAAATATGAATATTAGAATTGAATTACAAGAATTTATTTAAAAAAGTAATGTTATTAATTTCCTCTCCTGCCAAGGCATGGGAGGAAATTAGTTTAGAAGAGGATAAACGAAAGGGCTTGGCTACTTTTGTTTATCCTATGATTGGTTTATGTGGGATGGCTGTTTTTGCTAGTGTGTTTCTTTATAATTTCACAAGTGATGGCCTTACCACCAATCAGCTTTTTCAGTTAGCCATGACCAGGTGTTGTGCAGTTTCTATTGCTTTTTTTGCCGGATATTTCCTTGCGGCAAAGACTGTCAGTAAAATGGTGCGCAGCATGTTTCATGTAGATTGTGATATGCCGAAAGCTGAACAGCTTGTGGGATATGCAATGGTTGTTCCTTTTGTCTTGAAAATTATTGTGGAACTGATACCTGCTTTCCTCATACTCAAACTGATTTTTCAGTTTTACATAATTTATCTTCTTTGGGAGGGAGCAAGGATTTTGCTGAAGATGAATGAAAACAAAAGTACCTGGTTCTCTATTTTTTCTTCCATAATAATTATTTTCTGTCCCATCATTATTGAAGTTATTTTTAATAAACTGACTGTTNTNCTAANCTNANTATATGAAACAANCTCCNGTAAATATAAAAAATAANCGNGCCACTTTCGANTATGAGNTAGTGGANACNTTTACTGCCGGTATNGTNCTNACNGGNACNGAAATTAAATCTATCCGTNTGGGNAANGCCAGTCTGGTAGATACTTTCTGCTTCTTTGCCCGTCAGGAACTATGGGTGAAGAATATGCATATTGCCGAGTATTTCTATGGTTCCTATAATAACCATGTAGCTCGTCGTGACCGCAAGCTGTTGCTTTCAAAAAAAGAGCTGAAAAAACTGGAAAGGGCTACAAAAGAGACCGGATTTACTATTATACCGGTTCGTATGTTTATCAATGAAAAGGGATTGGCAAAGGTAGTGATTGCTTTGGCTAAAGGTAAAAAACAATATGATAAGAGGCAGTCTCTAAGAGAAAAGGATGATAAACGCGATATGGACAGAATGTTTAAAAAATAGCGATGAAAGACTTTCCTAAACGCTTGTTGAAATGTCTTGAATCTGCATTGCCCAAAGCTGGTAAAGTTAGTTTGTGGCTGTTGAAGATTATACTTCCGGTCTCGCTTTTTGTGCGATTTATTCAGTATTTCGGGGTGTTAGGCTTTCTGGCGGGATATCTTAACCCGCTTTTTCATTTCATTGGATTACCGGGAGAATCGGCCATTGTCTTTCTTACCAGTATCTTCCTGCCATTGTATGCTTCCATTGCCGTGATGACTTCTCTGACTCTCACTTTGCGGGAAGCTACGATTCTTTCTCTGATGTGTCTTTTGGCACACAGTCTTCCGGTGGAAAGTGCGGTTCAGAAAAAAACCGGTTCGTCTTTCTGGTGGATGTGTACCCTCCGGATAGGCATGGCTCTGGTAATGGCTTTTGTGATGAACCATATATTACCTCTTTCAACGACTCGTTTTGAGGTAGTTACCCAACCGGAAGTTTTCAATTCTATGGGGGAAGTTCTGATAGCCTGGTTACATACATCTGTTGTATTGATTGTAACCATCCTGCTTATAGTTTCCGCTTTGATGATCTTGCAAAAGTTACTTGAAGAATATAACCTGCTTGATGCTATTTCCCGTCCAATGAGTCCGCTTATGCGTTTTTTCGGTATGCCCGAACAGGCCTCTTTCCTCTGGATAGTAGGCAATGTGGTGGGACTAGCTTACGGCGGTGCCATTATGATTGAGCAGGCAGAGAGCGGGGCTCTTAATAATAAAGAGGTGAATGTGCTCAATCACCATCTGGCAATGTCTCACTCTTTACTTGAAGATACGCTTCTTTTTGGAGCATTGGGTATCGGCATGTGGTGGATAGTAATCACCCGTCTGAGCTTTGCATTTATAGTCGTTTGGTGTTTACGGCTAAAAGATTATCTTTTTATAAACAAGTTGCATTCAAATGCTGTTTAACTAAATATCTAAACAGCTTTTAAAATAGTAGTTATATAATGAAACCAACCATTCAACAGTTAGTTTCCGAGCGCATCCTGATACTGGATGGAGCTATGGGTACAATGATTCAGCAGTATAATCTGAGAGAAGAAGATTTCCGTAACGAACGCTTTGCACACATTCCCGGACAGATGAAAGGGAACAATGATTTGCTTTGCCTTACTCGTCCTGACGTAATCAAAGATATTCACAGAAAATACCTGGAAGCTGGAGCCGATATTATTGAAACCAATACATTTAGCTCTACTACGGTTTCTATGGCCGATTACCATGTGCAGGAGTATGTGCGTGAAATGAATCTGGCTGCCGTAAAGATTGCCCGTGAAGCTGCGGACGAGTTTACCCGGATGAATCCGGATAAGCCACGGTTTGTGGTTGGTTCTGTGGGACCTACCAATAAAACATGTTCCATGTCTCCGGATGTGAACAATCCGGCTTTCCGTGCTTTGTCGTATGATGANCTGGCTGCTTCCTATCAGGAACAGATGGAAGCTCTGATTGACGGTGGGGTAGATGCTATTCTTATTGAGACAATCTTTGATACTCTGAATGCAAAGGCTGCCATTTATGCGGCAGAGAGTGCTATGGAGGTGAAAGGTGTAAAATTACCAATCATGCTTTCTGTCACTGTGGCCGATATAAGCGGACGTACTCTTTCGGGACAGACACTGGATGCTTTTCTGGCTTCCGTGCAACATGCGCCTGTCTTCTCGGTAGGGCTGAACTGCTCTTTCGGTGCTAAACAGCTTAAACCTTTTCTGGAAGGACTGGCTGCTCGTGCCCCTTACTATATAAGTGCTTATCCTAACGCCGGACTTCCCAATAGTTTAGGCAAATATGATCAGACCCCTGCAGAGATGGCTGTACAGGTAAAGGAATATATAGAGGAAGGACTGGTGAACATTATTGGTGGCTGTTGCGGAACAACCAATGAATATATTGCAGAATATGCTGCACTGATTCAGGGAAAAGCTCCTCATAAACCTATACCGGCCCCTTGCTGTATGTGGCTTTCCGGACTGGAACTGCTGGAGGTGAAACCTGAAATTAATTTCGTGAATGTAGGCGAAAGGTGTAACGTGGCAGGTTCACGTAAGTTTCTCCGGCTCATTCAGGAAAAGAAATATGATGAAGCGCTTTCCATTGCCCGCGGACAAGTGGAAGATGGTGCGTTGATTATTGACGTAAACATGGACGAAGGTTTGCTGGATGCAAAGGAGGAAATGACTACTTTCTTGAATCTGATTGCTTCCGAACCTGAAATAGCCCGCGTGCCTGTAATGATCGACTCTTCCAAATGGGAAGTGATTGTTGCGGGACTGAAGTGTTTGCAAGGAAAATCGATCGTAAACTCCATCTCACTGAAAGAAGGTGAAGAAGCGTTCTTGGAACATGCACGTACCATAAAGAAATACGGAGCGGCAGCCGTGGTAATGGCTTTCGATGAAAAAGGACAGGCTGACACCAGTGCCCGCAAGATTGAGGTGTGCGAAAGAGCCTACCGTTTGCTGGTGGACAAGGTACAGTTTAACCCTAACGATATAATTTTTGACCCCAATGTGCTGGCCATTGCCACTGGAATGGAAGAGCACAACAACTATGCGGTGGATTTTATCAACGCTACTGCATGGATAAAGAAGAACCTTCCCGGTGCACACATCAGCGGAGGTATCAGTAATCTTTCTTTCTCATTCAGAGGAAATAACTATATCCGTGAGGCCATGCATGCGGTATTCCTTTATCATGCCATTCAGCAAGGAATGGATATGGGAATTGTAAACCCGGCCACAGCAGTGATGTATAGTGACATTGATCCCGACTTGCTGGTAAAGATAGAGGATGTGGTACTCAACCGTCGTCCGGATGCTGCCGAGATACTGATTGAAACAGCTGAAAGTCTGAAGAACTCTGCTAATGATAATAGTCAGGCGGCAGTAAAGCACGATGCCTGGAGAGACGAGAATGTAAACGAACGCTTGAAATACGCTCTGATGAAGGGTATCGGCGATTTTATGGAGGAAGATCTTGCTGAGGCTGTTCCTCTTTACAGCAAAGCTGTAGATATTATAGAAGGTCCTCTGATGGATGGAATGAACACCGTAGGTGATCTTTTCGGAGCTGGAAAGATGTTTCTGCCTCAGGTAGTGAAAACTGCTCGTACCATGAAGAAAGCCGTTGCCATACTTCAGCCGCTGATTGAAGCTGAAAAGAAAGAAGGTTCCACTTCTGCCGGCAAGATGCTTATTGCTACAGTAAAAGGGGATGTGCACGATATTGGCAAGAACATTGTATCGGTGGTGATGGCCTGCAATAATTTCGAGGTGATAGACCTCGGGGTAATGGTTCCGGCTGAAACGATTGTGCAGCGTGCCATAGAGGAAAAGGTGGATTTTATAGGACTGAGCGGATTAATTACTCCTTCTCTGGAAGAAATGGTGCATGTAGCTGCCGAACTTCAGAAAGCCGGACTTGATATTCCTTTGATGATTGGCGGGGCAACCACCTCCCAACTGCATACAGCGCTGAAAATAGCGCCTGTCTACGGAGGTATAGTGGCTCACCTGAAGGATGCTGCCCAGAATGCCTCACTGGCTTCTCGCTTACAAAATCCACAGGCAAGAGAAAAGCTTGCTGAGGAATTAAATAAGGAATACGAATCACTTCGTCAGAAAAACGAGAATAAGAAGGTGGATACTGTTTCAATTGATGAAGCGAAGAAGAATAAACTGAATTTGTTCTAATTAAATAAGCAAAGTAACTATGAATACTTTTTATTACGCATCTCCGGTGGGGATTCTTGAAATTAAATCTACGGACGATCATATTACTCAGCTGCTATTTAAGGACTCTGCCGGAACATCTTCTGAAACTATTACTCAGGTAATGAAGGAGTGTATCAGTCAGTTGGATGAATACTTTTCCGGAAGCAGGCAAAATTTCTCATTACCTCTGGCTCCCGAAGGTACACATTTTCAGCAATCGGTGTGGAAGGCTTTGCAAACCATTCCTTACGGGCAAACTATCAGTTACAAGCAACTGGCGGAAAAAGTGGGTAATCCTAAAGCTTGCCGCGCTGTTGGTAATGCCAACGGAAAAAATCCTATTGCAATTATCATTCCCTGTCACCGTGTGATTGCCGGTGACAATTCGTTAGGTGGCTATGCCGGTGGACTTGATACAAAGACCACGCTGCTTAGACTCGAAGGAGATACAAGATTCTGACCAGTTTATTTAATAGGTTCATCGTACAACCAGGCATTATAATGATTCGCGTTTTTCTTAAAGCCATTATTGGAATTCAAACTTAGCGGTTGGCTGTTTTACCCTGGGAAAAGCATCTGTTATTGTTTGCGAATCTTGTGATCTTGATTAGTAACAGGCTATAATCTATTAAAGAAAATTTTGTATTTTGTATAAAAGTACTATTATTAAGAAGAAAATTGATATATTTGTATCTGACTACATATAACAGTACTATGAATAACCTAATTGAAACGGTCTCGCATTTTAAAACCAAGGGAATAGTCGATCAGATTCTTCCGTTAGGAACCGGGCTTATCAATGATTCTTATGAAGTAAAGATCAAAGGAGACGATTGTTCCGGCTACGTTCTTCAAAGAATCAATCATGCTATATTCCAGGATGTAGAACTGTTGCAGAAGAATATATATTCAGTGACCTCCTTTATTCGTAAAAAGTTAGAGCAGAATAACGAAACCGATATTGATCGCAAGGTTATTACATTAATTCCCGCAAAAGATGATAAACTCTATTTCTTCGATGGAGAGAGTTATTGGAGAATGACCATTTTTATTTCTAATGCAACAACTCATGAGACAGTTAATGCTGCTTATTCATATACTGCCGGGGTAGCTTTTGGCAATTTTCAGGCTATGCTGGCAGATATTCCTGATAAATTAGGAGAAACAATTCCTGATTTCCATAACATGGAATTTCGTTTGAAACAGCTTCGTGAGGCTGTTGTCCAGAATGCTGCGGGACGTCTGTCTAAGGTACAGTATTTAATTGACGAGATTGAAAAGCGTGCATATGAGATGTGCAAAGCTGAACGCTGGTACCGGGAAGGCATACTACCTAAAAGAATTTGCCATTGTGATACGAAAGTGAACAATATGATGTTCGATGAAAATGGCAAAGTGCTTTGCGTTATAGACCTGGATACAGTGATGCCAAGCTTTATATTCTCTGATTATGGAGATTTTCTTCGATCTGCCGCAAATACAGGTAATGAAGATAGCCAGAATTTTGATAATGTGAGCTTTAATATGGAAATTTTCAAAGCATTCACAAAGGGATATCTGGAATCTGCACGTTCCTTCTTACTGCCTATTGAAATAGAAAATCTTCCGTATGCTGCAGCTCTGTTTCCATATATGCAGTTAGTACGTTTTCTTGCCGATTATATAAATGGAGATACATATTATAAAATTCAATATCCTGAGCATAACTTGGCACGTTCAAGAACTCAGTTTAAGTTACTTCAAAGTATTGAAGAGAAATTTTCTGAAATGGAGGCATTTATTAGTACTTGCCTCTGATTTAAGAATTTGCATTCCTTAATCTAAATCCAGTTACACATCTAACAACAAAGACGGGGATAATCCATTGGGATTATCCCCTTTTTCAAATGTTCTTGTAGTAGGTGCATTATTTGTTATTCTGATTTAATACGAAAACAATTTAGGCTTTGAAATGCGTAATTCCAGGAAAGGTCAGCATTCGCCAATAAATAAAATTTATACGCCAATGATTGCAGAACCATTGGTGAATGGATTTTATTTATTCACCAATCATTTGGTTACCCAATAGAACGGTTTTTTAATGCTTGATTCTTTTCTTATAAACCTTATAACGGTCATTGATGTCCCGAACAAAATTGTAGGTTTCTATCCCCCGGAAATAACCGTTTTTGCACACCGGATCAGTGAAGTACTCCTCGTTGCTCTCAAGAAGAATATAATTCTCCACATTGTCATACCACACAAGCTTATTCTTGCCAAACTTTTCAGCAAGTGCCATCGCATCGTAGATATGTCCCAGTCCGGCATTATATGCGGCAAGAATGAAGTTTTTCCGCTCTTTTATATTGGAAATCATATTGAAACTTCTGTTGATGGAAGCAATATATTTAACGGCAGCCTTAATACTTTCTTCGGGGTTTTCTTCTTCTCCGGCAGATACTCCCATTGCTCTTGCAGTAGCAGGCATTAGTTGCATTAAGCCTTTTGCTCCGGCCCATGAAACAGCTCTTGTTTCAAAATTCGATTCGTTGTAAGCAAGCGAAGCAAGAAGTCTCCAGTCCCAGTCAATATCTTTAGAGTACTTTTTGAATAATCGGTCAAAATGCGATATTTTTCCATCCTTAATGGAAAGAATGGGAGAGTGAACCATTGTTTTGTTTAGCTCAAAATACCGCTTTGTACTGGCTTTGTAATCAGGAGAGTTTACGTTCTTTTTATACCAGTTATCTGCGGCTTTTGCCAGGAGCGAACAATCATTTCTTACTGCCCACGAAGCTCGTTGGTCAAAACTAACGCATAGTTTGGTGTCGATGTTGGAATAATAGGTCGCATTTAATCTGGCAAGATCATTGTCGCATATTGTATAAGGAATCTTTCCATCAGAGACCTGCATAATCAGATCTTCCACCGTAATGCTGTCGTTGGTAACCTTATGAATTTTGATGCCTCTTCCCAGTTCTTTGTTCAGATTGACTAAACGATCATAATATTTTCCGGGTTTTACATAGACATCTTTTCCAATCAGCTGAGTGACATCTGTCAATGTTTCCTTCTTCCCCTTATCCTGCTGAACCACTACCTGGTGTGTAATTACTTGCAGCCCGCAGTAAGTCAGACTGTCTTTCATCTCTTTTGTTACCGGCAGGCTATAGGCAATCATGTCTCCTTCGCCTTTTTTAAGCTTGCTGACCAGTTCCGGGATATTCTTAGCTACTTTTACCCGTAACTTTAATCCTAGAGATTCTGCAAATTGTTCACTAAGTTCGTATTGGAACCCCATCTCCTGGCCACGGTAGTTAAAGTAAGAGGTGGAACTGTAAAGCGTAAGAACAACCAGCTCTTTACTTGCTTTTATCTGAGGCAGGTCGTGAGCATTCAAATCCTTCTGGCTAGTATGTGCTTTTTTGCAAGCCAGTAATGTGAAGAGTAGAATACAAGTAAGAAGGATTTTACGCATATCTGTTGATTCCCTATTTTTCCAGCCCGAGATTCTTTTCAATAAACATAGTTAAGATGTCAATAGCTACCTGATTGTTTCCTCCTTGAGGTATAATGAGATCGGCATATCGCTTGGTTGGTTCAATAAATTGCTGATGCATGGGTTTCAGTACGCGGGTGTATCTCTCCATAACCATTTCGGCAGTCCGTCCTCTTTCCACGATGTCCCGGTTTATTACACGGATCAGTCGCTCGTCGGAATCAGCGTCCACAAAAACCTTCAGGTCCATCAAATCTCTCAGCTTTTTATCACAAAGAGCAAGAATACCTTCTATCACAACGACATCACGTGGCTCAATGTGAATGGTTTCAGGTTGGCGGGTGCAGGTCAGATAGGAATAAGTAGGCTGTTCTATGCTTTTCCCTTTTTTAAGTTGCTGAATATGCTTTGACAATAGGTCCCATTCGAAAGAATCCGGATGATCAAAGTTGATAAACTGTCTTTCCTCGACAGGAACATTGCTGCTGTCTTTGTAATATGAATCCTGCGGAAGCAATACAACTTCATCTTTAGGGAGACTATCAAATATTTTACGGACAACGGTCGTTTTGCCGGAACCCGTTCCGCCTGCAATACCTATTATTAACATGGTTTAATATTGATTTTTAAAACAAATAAATTACTTTTGCTCTATATTCATTAGAATTGAATTTATATACAAAAATAGAACAAATTAATTAATAAAACAAAGTATGGTACGACACATTGTATTGTTTCAGCTTAAAAAAACAGTATCTGAGGGTGATAGACTAACAGTAATGAATCAATTTAAGGAAGCGATAGAGGCTTTGCCTAAAGATATCGATGTAATTCGTAAGATTGAAGTGAGGTTTAATATGAATCCTGCAGAAGTTTTTGATATTGCTTTAGTGAGTGAGTTCGACACATTGGAAGATGTAAATTTCTATGCAAAACATCCTTTGCACGTAGCAGCCGGAAAATTATTGGCTGAAGTAAAGGAAAACCGTGCATGTGTAGACTATGAATTTTAATTCTGAACTTAAAATATTAGAATGAAAAAGTTACTTTTTCTACTCTGTTTGCTGTTCTCTCTGACAGGAACTATTCATGCTCAGATTGAAGATCCGGTAACCTTTAAAGCGGAGCTTAAAACGATCAGTGAGATAGAAGCGGAAATTCGCTTTACCGGGTCTATTGACAAGGGATGGCATGTCTATTCCGTGAATCTTCCTTCTGGAGGTCCCATATCTGCCACATTTAATGTTGAGAAGATGGAAGGAGCTAAACTTGAAGGCAAACTAACTCCTGTAAGCAAAGAGATCTCTAAGTTTGATAAAGTGTTTGAAATGAATCTTCGGTACTTTGAGCACAATGCTGTCTTTGTTCAGAAGATAAAGATTATCGGAGCCAATTACAGTATAAAGGGCTATCTGGAATATGGGGCATGCAACGATGAAAACTGTTTGCCGCCTACACAGGTTTCATTTAACTATAAAGGCAAAGGAAGTGCAAAAGCGGTTGCCGAAGCAGCTAAAACTGCTGAAACATCAAAAGAAGGGACTGAAGCATCTGCCACAACTTTGCCAACCGATACATTGGCTGTTACTGCCAAAGATTCGGTAGCAGTGACCGATTCTGCTACAGTTTCTAATTTCTGGAAGCCTGTGGTTAAGGAGCTGCAAAGCTTCGGTGGTGGGGTAGATCACAAGAATTATTCCTGGCTCTATATTTTTGTAACTGGATTTCTGGGTGGTTTACTGGCACTCTTTACTCCGTGTGTATGGCCTATCATCCCAATGACAGTAAGTTTCTTCCTGAAACGTTCCCAGAATAAGAAGAAAGGAATCAGGGATGCCTGTTTATATGGGGCCTCCATTATTGTGATTTATGTAGCTCTGGGATTGGCCGTTACGCTCTTTTTTGGAGCAAGCGCCCTGAATGCCTTGTCCACGAACGCAGTATTTAATATTCTGTTCTTCCTGATGCTGGTTACCTTTGCCGCTTCATTTTTTGGAGCATTTGAAATAACCCTTCCTTCATCCTGGAGCACGAAAGTGGATAGTAAAGCCGAGAAGACAAGCGGATTGCTTAGTATTTTCCTAATGGCATTCACGCTGACTCTTGTCTCGTTTTCATGTACCGGTCCTATCATCGGATTCCTGCTGGTACAGGTCTCTACTACAGGAGGTATTGTTGCCCCTGCCATTGGTATGCTGGGTTTTGCTGTAGCTTTAGCACTGCCTTTCACACTTTTTGCATTGTTCCCGTCCTGGTTGAAATCAATGCCTCGTTCGGGTGGTTGGATGAATCAGGTTAAAGTAGTACTAGGATTTTTGGAACTTGCTTTTGCTCTGAAATTCTTCTCCGTAGCCGATTTGGCTTATGGCTGGAGATTACTCGACCGTGAAACGTTCCTTGCTTTGTGGATTGTGATTTTTGCTTTGCTCGGTCTCTATCTGTTAGGCAAAATCCGTTTCCCGCATGACGATGAAGAAGGACATGTCTCTGTTCCTGCCTTTTTTATGGCTCTTGTTTCTCTGGCGTTTGCCGTATATATGGTTCCGGGATTGTGGGGCGCTCCTTTAAAAGCTGTCAGTGCTTTTGCTCCTCCAATGAAAACTCAGGATTTTAATCTCTATACTAAAGAAGTGCGTGCCAAATTCGATGATTACGATGCCGGAATGGAATATGCAAAACAGCAAGGGAAACCTGTAATGGTCGATTTTACTGGATTTGGATGCGTGAACTGTCGTAAGATGGAGCTTGCTGTGTGGATTGATCCGAAGGTTAGTAATATTATTGAGAATGATTATGTACTAATCTCCTTGTATGTTGATGATAAAAAGCCTCTTCCTGAACCAATTATTGTAAAGGAGAATGGAGCTGAAAGAACTTTGAGAACGGTTGGTGATAAATGGAGCTATCTGCAAAGAAGTAAGTTTGGTGCAAATGCACAACCTTTCTATGTATTGCTTGACAATGTAGGTAATCCACTTAATATGTCTTATTCGTACAATGAAAACATAGATAAATATGTGGACTTCCTGCAGAAAGGTTTGCAGAATTACAAAAAGAAATAAAGAGAACTGATAATTAAGATGAAGAAGATAATTAATCCCTGGAATAAGAAAGAAGGCTATAACTGTTTTGGTTGTTCCAAACATAATGAGAGCGGAGTGAAAATGGATTTCTATGAAGATGGCGATGAAGTTGTCAGTGTATGGAAGCCTCAGGCTCAGTTTCAGGGGTGGGTTAATACACTTCACGGTGGCATTCAGGCAGTTTTGCTGGATGAAATCTGTGCATGGGCCATTCTTCGTAAACTTCAGACCACGGGCGTTACCTCAAAAATGGAAACACGATATATGAAGTCTGTTAGCACAAACGACTCTTATCTGACCCTGCGGGCAAACATTCAGGAAGTAAAGCGCAATATTGTTATTGTGGAGGGACGGTTATACAATGAAGCCGGCGAACTTTGCACAAAGGCTGTTTGTACTTACTTCACTTTTTCCAGAGAAAAGGTGCGCGAAGAGATGCAGTTTCTAGGCTGCGAAGTGGAAGAAGAGGAGGGGAATCCACTAAATTGTTAGTTATTAATATCTTTTTGTGATAAATATTTGGAAATGCCAATAGAATGGTTTACTTTTGTCGCATCAATTAAAAATAGTATGATTAATACAACTATACATCATCATCATCATTTTCCTAACGAATAGGTCGGTGGGCGTATAGATTATGTATATCTGAAATAGAAAGGCTTGCCGTTATGGTGAGCCTTTTTTTTTGCTTATTGATTCATTTAAAACAAAATAAATTTATGCTAAGAATTGCCGTACAAGCCAAAGGCCGTTTGTTCGAAGAAACAATGGCTCTTTTCGAGGAATCAGACATTAAGTTAAGTTCTCACAAGAGATCTCTCCTCGTTCAGTCTACCAATTTCCCTGTAGAAGTGTTGTTCCTTCGTGATGATGATATTCCTCAGGCTGTTGCTACCGGAGTATCCGACCTGGGAATTGTGGGCGAAAATGAGTTCGTGGAGAAGAAAGAAGACGCTGAGATAGTTAAACGACTGGGCTTTAGCAAGTGTCGCCTTTCTTTAGCTATTCCTAAAGATATTGATTATCCCGGACTTTCCTGGTTTAATGGCAAAAAAGTGGCAACTTCTTATCCTGTTATTCTACAGGATTTCATGAAAGCGAATGGTATAAAAACTGAGATTCATGTGATTAACGGTTCTGTGGAGGTAGCTCCGGGTATCGGACTGGCCGATGCCATCTTTGACATTGTAAGTTCCGGCTCTACATTGGTGAGCAACCGGTTGAAAGAGGTGGAAGTAGCGATGAAATCGGAAGCGTTACTAATTGGTAATAAGGAAATGTCGGCTGAAAATAAAGAAATTCTCGACGAGTTGTTGTTCCGCATGGATGCCGTTAAGACTGCCGAAGACAAGAAATATGTGCTGATGAACGCACCTAAAGATAAATTGCAAGATATTATTGAGGTACTTCCCGGAATGAAGAGCCCCACAGTGATGCCACTGGCACAGGAAGACTGGTGTTCAGTGCACACCGTATTGGAAGAAAAACGTTTCTGGGAAATTATCGGAAAACTGAAAGCTCTTGGAGCTGAGGGTATCTTAGTATTGCCTATTGAAAAGATGATTATTTAATACGTTTATGAAAGTAATCAATTATCCCCAAAAAGAGGAATGGAAGGAAATTCTGAAACGCCCTGCACTCAATACTGAAAGTCTCAATGATACAGTAAAGGGAATCCTTGACCGTGTGAAGTCTGAAGGCGATAAAGCGGTACTTGAATGTGAAGCCACTTTTGATAAGGTGCAGCTTACTAGTCTTGCTGTAACAGCGGAAGAACTTAAAGAAGCTGAAAATCTGATTAGTGAAGAGCTGAAAGTAGCCATTTTACTTGCAAAAGAAAATATAGAAACCTTTCACACCGCACAGCGTTTTACCGGAAAGAAGGTGGAAACCCGTCAGGGAGTTGTTTGCTGGCAGAAAGCTGTAGGCATTGAAAAGGTGGGATTGTATATTCCCGGAGGAACGGCTCCTTTATTCTCTACCGTATTGATGCTGGCTACTCCGGCACGTATTGCCGGATGTAAGGAGATTGTGCTTTGCACACCTCCCAACCGGGAAGGAAAAGTACACCCAGCTATCTTGTTTGCTGCTCAACTGGCAGGTGTAAATAGGATTTTTAAGGCGGGTGGGGTACAGGCCATTGCTGCTATGGCATACGGTACAGAATCAGTACCTAAGGTATATAAGATATTTGGTCCGGGAAATCAATATGTCACTGCAGCTAAGCAACTCGTCTCTTTGAAGGATGTGGCAATAGATATGCCTGCCGGACCATCAGAAGTGGAAGTTCTTGCCGATGCATCTGCAAATCCTGCTTTTGTGGCAGCGGATTTATTATCTCAGGCTGAGCACGGAATAGACAGTCAGGCTGTGTTAATTACTACCTCCGAAGAACTTATTGAGAAAGTTTGTGCCGAAGTAGAATCTCAACTAGCGCAATTGCCAAGAAAAGAAATTGCTGCAAAATCATTAGAGAATAGTAAACTGATTCTGGTGAAAGATCTGGCCGAGGCTATAATAATGACCAATGAGTATGCTCCTGAGCACCTGATTATCGAGACTGAAGAATATGCGGATGTAGCTGAACAGATTACCAATGCAGGTTCAGTGTTCCTAGGTTCACTCTCTCCTGAGAGCGCTGGTGATTATGCTTCGGGTACCAATCACACACTTCCTACCAATGGATATGCAAAGGCCTACAGCGGTGTAAGTCTGGATAGCTTTATACGTAAAATTACTTTCCAGGAAATTAATCGTCATGGTATTCAAGCTATTGGTCCGGCTATTGAAATAATGGCGGCTAATGAACAGCTGGATGCTCACAGGAATGCGGTTACAGTTAGGCTTAATAGTTTAAAATAGTAAAACAATGAAAGCATTAAAAGAATTAACTCGTCCGAATATCTGGGATTTGAAACCCTATTCTTCGGCTCGTGATGAATATAAGGGTGTAGAAGCTTCCGTATTTCTCGATGCTAATGAGAACCCGTATAATGGACCGCATAACCGTTACCCGGATCCTATGCAAAGAGATCTGAAAGAAATGATTGCTTCGATAAAAAAAGTAAAGCCTGAAAATATCTTTCTGGGAAACGGAAGTGATGAAGCTATTGACCTCGTTTATCGTGCTTTCTGTGAGCCGGCAATAGATAATGTGGTTGCTATTGATCCTACTTACGGCATGTATAAGGTATGTGCTGATGTAAACAATGTAGATTACCGCAATGTGTTGCTTGATGATGATTATCAGTTCTCGGCAGATAAATTGCTGGCTTCAACTGACGAAAATACAAAGCTAATATTTCTTTGTTCTCCCAACAATCCTACAGGGAATGATTTGTTGCGTTCGGAGATAGAGAAAGTAATCAATAACTTTGAAGGCTTGGTGATTTTGGATGAGGCTTACAATGATTTTTCGGACAGACCCTCTTTTCTTTCAGAGCTGGATAAGTACCCCAATCTGATTGTTTTTCAAACATTCTCTAAAGCTATGGGGTGTGCTGCTATCCGCCTGGGAATGGCATTTGCTTCTCGTCAGATTATTGATATCCTCAGTAAGATTAAGTATCCATATAATGTAAATCTGCTCACTCAGCAGCAGGCTATGAATACGCTGAAGAACTACTCTCAGGTAGAAGCGTGGGTAAAGATGCTGCTTGAGGAGCGTGTTTATCTGGTAAAAGCGTTTGCAGCTCTTCCCTGTACAGAAAAAATTTATCCAACGGATGCCAACTTTTTCCTGGCTAAAGTAACCGATGCCAAAGCAATTTATAATTATCTGGTAGCCAAAGGTATTATTGTCCGTAATCGTACTTCTATTGCTCTTTGCAAGGACTGCCTGCGTGTAACGGTGGGAACCCGCCAGGAAAATGATCAGCTGATTGAAGCTTTGAAGCAATATAAACAGATGTAAGCATGAAGAAAGTATTATTTATAGATAGAGACGGAACGCTGGTTATTGAACCGCCCGTTGATTTTCAACTCGATTCTCTCGAAAAGCTGGAGTTTTATCCAAAGGTATTTAAGAATCTGGGATTTATCCGTAGTAAACTTGATTTTGAGTTTGTGATGGTATCCAATCAGGATGGACTGGGCACGGATTCTTTTCCCGAAGAGACTTTTTGGCCTGCACATAACATGATGTTGAAAGCCTTTGAAAATGAAGGAATCACTTTTGATGATTTCCTGATCGACCCAAGTATGCCGGAGGAGAATAGTCCGAACCGCAAACCGGGCATCGGAATGATGGGGAAATACCTGAAAGAAGGTGCTTATGACATAGCTAACAGTTTTGTGATTGGCGATCGAATTACCGATGTACAGTTGGCAAAGAACCTGGGATGCAAAGCTATTTTTATGCAGGATTCAACAGATGAGTTGAAACGTAAAGGTCTGGAAGATGTCTGTGCGCTGTCAACTGCAGATTGGGACCGCATTACAGAATACCTCTTTGCCGGCGAACGTAAGGCACAGGTACAACGAACCACTAAGGAAACAGATATATTTGTGAAGTTGAACTTAGACGGAACTGGTGCTTGTGATATCTCTACCGGACTGGGATTCTTTGACCACATGCTGGAACAGATAGGAAAGCATTCGGGTATGGATTTAACCATCAAGGTAAAAGGCGATTTGGAAGTGGATGAACACCACACTATTGAAGATACGGCCATCGCTTTGGGCGATTGTATCTATCAGGCGTTGGGAAACAAACGCGGTATTGAGAGATACGGTTACTGCCTCCCAATGGATGATTGTCTGTGCCAGGTAGCACTCGACTTTGGAGGTCGTCCTTGGTTGGTATGGGATGCCGAGTTCAATCGTGAGAAGATAGGAGAAATGCCTACAGAAATGTTCCTGCATTTCTTTAAATCCTTAAGCGATGCAGCCAAAATGAATCTCAACATCAAAGCTGAAGGACAGAACGAACATCATAAGATTGAAGGAATCTTCAAAGCTTTGGCACGTGCCTTGAAGATGGCAGTGAAGAGAGATATCTATCATTATGAACTTCCTTCAACAAAGGGAAAGTTATAGTATCACCACTAAATAGATATATAAAAAGTTAACGGGCGTTAAATAGACAATATTTATTTAGTGGTGATACTATAACTTTCCCTTTGTTGAAGCAAGTTCATAATGATAGATATCACGCTTTACTGCCATTTTTAAAGCTTTTGCACGTTCGCTCAAGATGGCAGTAAAGCGTGATATCTATCATTATGAACTGCCTTCAACTAAAGGAATTTTATAAATGTAATCAGAAATATTCTCCACATAAATTACAGTAAAAATGCGGTGATAGGTCTCTAACTTATCACCGCATCGTTTATTTATCTCTCTTGAGAAACCAGTTGCCTGAAAATATTGTGCGAAAGCATGGAAACGCATTCAAATGGCCTGTGTATTCATGTTTTTTTTGAAATAGCCGATGTTTGTTTTATTATGAATCTCTATATTTGTTGAACAGTAATATGAAATTAAGAGATTTTGAACACTTGAATAAGCCGGTGAACAGGCAATATAAGAAACTGGATCTGGTATATATAAAACTGAAATAAATGAAAAATATCCTTACTCTAATTGTTTGTATTCTAGGGTTTTCGCAAAATGCATTTATGCAAGAAAATAAAAACGATTTATTCCCGGATGGTACAAAAATACCAGATTGGTTTTTGAAAACAACAAAAGTTGAATTAAACAAATTGGGGAAGCAATACGTAATAACCAACTATGGTGCAACTAATGATAGTATGGTAATTCAGACAAAAGCCATTCAAAATACAATCAATGAAGCCGCTAAACAAGGAGGAGGTGTAATTGTAATACCTAAAGGCGTTTTTTTAAGCGGAGCTTTATTCTTTAAACCCAAAACACATTTATATATTTCTGAAGGGGCTGTTTTAAAGGGATCGGATAATATTGCCGACTATCCCGTCATGCCTTCAAGGATGGAAGGCCAGAACCTCGATTACTTTCCAGCTTTAGTAAATGCATATGGAGTCGATGGTTTTACGATTTCGGGTAAAGGTACAATAAACGGAAACGGACTTAACTATTGGAACGCTTTTTGGCAGAGAAGAAAAGAAAATCCCAAATGTACCAACTTAGAAGTATCCAGACCTCGATTGGTATTTATCTGGAATTGTAATAATGTTCAGATGCAAGATGTCAGGCTAATTAATTCTGGCTTCTGGACAAATCACTTTTATAAATGCAGCAATGTAAAAATGATCAACCTTTATATCTTTTCGCCAGTTAATCCCGTAAAAGCTCCAAGTACGGATGCAATTGATATTGATGTATGCTCCAACTTCCTGATAAAAGGGTGCTATCTGTCAGTAAACGATGATGCTATTTCTTTAAAAGGAGGCAAAGGCCCCTGGGCTGATAAAGATAGCTGCAACGGTGCTAACTCAAATATCATCATTGAAGATAGTGAATTTGGTTTTTGTCATTCAGCATTGACCTGTGGAAGCGAATCAATACATGACAGAAACGTATGGATGCGAAACTGTAAGGTAAAAGGTCCCCAGAGACTATTGTGGCTTAAAATGAGACCTGACACTCCTCAGAAATACGAGTTCGTTACAGTTGAAAACGTTGAAGGGGAAGCTTATCGTTTAATTGATATTAAACCATGGCATCAGTTTTTCGATTTAAAAGGACGTAAGGACATGCCATTATCTTCTTGTGAAAATGTCAGTTTAAGAAATATAAATTTAAAATGTGAAGTGTTTTATGATTTAAAACCCTCTGAAAATTACAAACTGTCTAATTTCTCATTTCAAAATTTAAATATTAAGGCTGTAAATGGTTCGTTCGATAAAAGCCTGATACAAGGAATAACTCTAAATAAAGTAAAAGTGAACAACCTCTTAATTCAGTAATATCTACTGCATGTCTTCCACGCTCGCGCGTATATAAACAATGTATCTCTCTTGTAATCCTTTATTTGGACATTAAAAAAAAATTTCAGTAGAATATATTTGTGAATCAATGTGTTAAGTCCGTTTCTGCGTTTTTCTTCAATAAAAGTGTTATATATATTTGGATTGTATGTTTAAAGCGAGTACTTTTGCACCCGCTTTGTAAGAGACACAAGGCTTAGCATTGACATAATGACAGAGAGGTTCGCAAGAATAAAGTTTAAAAAAAACTTCAAAAACATTTGGAGTGTATAACTTAAAGTTCTTATCTTTGCATCCGCTTTCGCTTCGAGAGGAGCCCATTATGAGAGCTAAAATTCGTTCTTTGAATAAGATTTAGATATAAACAATACAAGTAGTACAAGCTCATGTTT
>JGI20225J20221_1001779_pt2 | contig 37259 bp, 26 predicted proteins | sample BioMet4_FD_20221 | JGI IMG/M metagenome (IMG submission 20221)
GAAAGTACTATTCTTCAAACTCCGTTTCTCGTCAGCGCCTTCTAAACGCCTCTGTTCCGTATGGTCCGTTACTGGCTCCGACGGTTTCACTTGTTACACCTTTGACTATTTTCATACATTGTACTTTCTTAACTACGAAGGACTTTGAAACAAGGTCGTCTTCTCCGTCGAGCGTAGCCTTGTCTTACGCCTTCCAAAGTGAATACTCATTTACGCCAAAATAAGACGCCGTTGTCGCCGCAGTAAACTGCCGCACGAATGGACGCGCGTAACAGTTATAAGTTTGCAAGTCGTTGTTTTTCTCGGCAAGGTAAAGTACGAACAAGTGGTACCCCTAAACGTACTAACAGCGTTTCTGATATGAGGATAAAAGAACGGACCGTCAACATAGGTGACTATCTGCGGGACATTTGAGAATCTTCTTTTTCTATAGACATTTGTAAAACAGACGCACGGCACATTGTATTCAACCGGATAACGAAATGACGTTGACAGGAACGGCCGGATCTTTGTATAGAACGGCCATATATGTGCCTCAGGGTAAATGGTAATGCATTTTTTCTGCTCGACACGAGTCTTTATGCATTCAATGAAATTCTTTGTTGAATCCCTGTCATCGGGAAGCGGAATTGCACCCAGACTTGGAGTAATTTTTCCGAGCACCGGCATAGAAACATTGTTTGCGTTTACAATAACATATACGCTGCACGGAAAAGAAATAAGTGTTGGAATAAGTGCGTCGCACATGTTGTGAGTATGATTGCCATACATAAAAAATGCAGTGTGCCGAAGCTGCTTGAAAATCTTTTTATTCACCACTTTGTGATGAAAATGGAATTTGAGATACGCTTCAGCAAGTGGAAGCGCCACCATGCGGTACCAGAAAAATCTTGTAAACTTCTTGAAAAATGAATGATATACGTACACATATTCTTTTCCAATGGCACGCGGTGTTATGGAGTCAAATGCAAATTCATCTTTTAATTCATCTTGGTAATAAATAACTTCATGCTTCATATCTCGTTCCACTTTTTATTGTTTGGAAAAAAAACGGGCACGCTCGACAAGAGAATGCCCGCTATTTTATATTACGTAACTACTTTATTTTGTAGCAAGGATTGCAATTCCAGGAAGCGTCTTGCCTTCGAGGAATTCCAGAGATGCTCCGCCGCCTGTTGAGACGTGGCTCATCTTGTCTGCAAGGCCGAACTTGTTGACTGCTGCAACAGAGTCACCGCCGCCGACGACTGTCATTGCATTGTTTGCCGTTGTAGCATCGGCAACCATCTTTGCAACAGCCTCGGTTCCCTTTGCAAACGCGTCGAATTCAAACACGCCGACCGGTCCGTTCCAAATGACAGACTTTGCGGTTGAAATTGCCTTCTTGTAGAGTTCGAGTGTCTTTGGTCCCACGTCCATTGCCATGAGATTGTCAGGAATATCAACGCCGTCTACAGCAACTGGTTTTGCATTCGCGTCGAATGCTTCTGCACCAACATGGTCAACCGGAAGAATAAGATTGACATTCTTTGCCTTTGCATCAGCGATGAGCTTCTTTGCAGTGTCGATGAAATCATCCTCAACGAGTGATTTACCAACAGTGTGTCCCTCTGCCTTGAGGAATGTGTATGCCATACCGCCGCCGATGACGAGTGATGATGCATTCTTGAGCAAGCTCTCAAGGACAGCAATCTTTGAAGAAACTTTCGCTCCTCCGATGATTGCCACCATTGGCTTTGGCGGATCCTTGAGCATCGGCTCGAGGTATTTGACTTCTTTTTCCATGAGGAAGCCGCCGACCGGCTGTGTCTTCATGAACTTTGCGATTGTTGCGGTAGAAGCCTGGTCACGGTGTGCAGTGCCGAATGCATCGTTTACAAAAATGTCACCGTATGAAGCAAGCTCTTTTGCCATCGGCTCGCGGTCCTTTGCTTCTTTCGCGGTCTCTTCCTTGTGGAAGCGGACGTTCTCGAGCATCATCACCGCACCTTCCGGAAGCGCGTCAATTGCAGCCTTCTGTCCAAGTGCATCTTTTGCAAAGATTACCTTTGAACCAAGTTTGTCTTCAAGATATTTTGCAACAGGAGCCATGCGGTTCTTGCCGTTGATGAATTTCTCTGCATCTGCTGCAGTCCATGTCTTTCCTGCTTTTTCAGCTTTTTCCTGTGCTTTCTTTACGTCTTTGTCCGGGTCGCCGAGGTGGCTCATGAGCACGAGGCTTCTTGGCTTCTGCTCAAGAATGTATTTGATTGTAGGGAGCGCTGCCATGATGCGTGTGTCATCCTGCACAACGCCGTCCTTCATAGGAACATTGAAATCAACGCGCATAATGATGCGTTTGCCTTTAAGATCTACGTCTTTTACCGTTTTAATCATACTGTGAACTCCTTAAAAACCGTCCGTTCAGCTTCATGCGGCATACGGGCAGCGTGATATGCATAACTATACCGTTTTACGGGTATTTGTTCAACGGAAAGCAATCTCTATCTTAGACACAGAAAAATACCTTCCGTTGCAGACAATCGAACTATAAAATAACGGGCAAATCCTTTTTTTACAAAGTGAACATGCCAATCACTCTTTCAAGTTCAGCAACATTATGACGGTTGTTTTCTGAAGAATCGCTCACTTCCGCAATCGCCTGGGAAATCTGCTTTGTTCCGTCTGCCATCTCAACGACCGCATTGTTAATCGTCTGAGTCACGTTTCCAAGCACATCCATTTCTGAAACAACTTCCCTACTTCCGGCAAGCATTTCTCCGGAGCCTTGCTTTACATTGAGCGTTGTCTCACTGATGCTCTTCATCGCCTGGAGCACTTGGTCAGAACCGACCGCCTGTTCCTTCATGGCATTCATAATCACCTGCTCCTGATTTTTCACATTTTGTGCAAGACTGAAAATGACGGTGAACTGTTGCTCCATGCTCTTTGTGCTCGAGCTTACTTCACTGATTGCCTGTTCAAGCGTCTTGAGCCGTTTGGTGATTGTCTTGCCCTGCACGTTGCTCTGTTCCGCCAGCTTGCGTATTTCATCAGCAACAACCGCAAATCCTTTTCCAGCCTCTCCTGCGTGCGCAGCTTCAATGGCGGCGTTCATGGCAAGAAGATTTGTCAGGCTTGCTATGTTCTGTATGACATTTGACGCATCGAGCAAGCCTGTCGATTCGTTTAGAATCTTATCTGCCGTTGCAACTGCGCCCTGCACTTTCTGCTGTCCTTCATCAGACGCCGAACCTAGATTGTTCACTGCCGTCATATTCTTTTCAAGAATTTGCGTCACGCTCTGAATGTTCGCGACCATTTCGTCAACGGAAGAACTTGCCTGTGTAATGCCGGCGCTCTGCTGTTCAATGCTTTCGTTGAGCTTTTCAATATGATGTTGTATTTCCTTCACATTTGCATCAGCTTCCTGCACGCCTGAGCTTTGGTTGACGATTTGATTTTTAACTGAATCAATGTTGGCAATAATCTGCGTCACGCTTGCAGAAGTTTCCGTCATGTTCGTACCGAGCATTTCCGCAGAATTGGTGGAAAGTTTGACGCTGTCGCAGAATATCTTGAGCGCTTCACGTGTCGCATCGGTAAATGAATTCATGTCGTTGATGAGCATTCCTATGTTATCGCGGCTCGTAACAGCAAGTTTATCGCCTGAATAATCGCGGGAAGCAAGACGTTTTGTATAATCATTTATTTTGTTTAAATTCAAGTAAATGCTGTTTGCCTGCAATACAAGATTCACCAGCGAAAGAGTGGCGGTAAGAAGCATGACCGGATAAATCTTTGCAAAAATATATTTCTGCAAATCCATTGTCGAAAGGAGCGGTGAAAAGAACGTTGCCATCACTGAAAGAATAATGCCCAAAACACTGTACACTGTTATGACAACAGTCCGTCCGCGTGTTGAGAAATTTGAATACTTCTTCACATAAGGAACAAATGCGCACCACTGTTCAAGAGTGTGGTCAAATAATATATAGAAGAAGATGGAAAAAACGCACGTCTGGCCGGATGCGGCAAAAATAAGGCACTGCAGCGGGCTGGTAATATCAGCGTAGATACAGCCCCAATACATGCAGATTACTTGAACAGCCCCCATGACAATCGGTTCGATGCAAACAATGTTAATCCAATATTGTATTGCTTTTGCAGCAATTTGGAATGACGATTCAGAGCCGTCATATGAAGTGATGCGCTTGCCAAAATACTTTGTACCAATCACAGCCAGCAGAATTCCAATTAAAAATCCCGATGCAATAAACGGTGTCTGAAAAACCATCCGCAATGCTTCCGCTGATGTACAAGAGCCTATGAAAACAAGCTCTGTTGACGTACCGATTGCAGGCGCAATGCAAACCAAGATATTTTCAATGAGAATTTTCGCAGGTACTTTCTGAGGTATCGCAAACAAAGTAGAACCAGAAGCGCTTTCCATACTAAGCATCTCCAAAAAATTTTGAACTCTCTTTTCACTTTTTTCTTTGACTTAAGAATGTGAAACCCTGGCGGCTAGTTCTATTTTTCCTCTTATTCTAGATTAGGGAAGCAAGTCACTTATATTAGTTTTTTCATCTCCACAACTTAATGGAAAGCAGTCTTTTATACCTTTTTTCTAATAAGAAAGGACCTGTCTGACCCGAAATTGAGCCCGCAAAGCAGGAGCGTAGCGGCGGATGCGCGGCGAAAAAAAAGCTGGCCTCTTTTGCAGAAAGCAGCCCTTTTGTAACTAGATGTTATCCACATTATTTAGAAATGATCTGAATATTCGATCAGAGTCCCGCGCCCGCAAAGCGGCCTGTCATTTTTCTGATAAAGGAAAATTATTGACGTTTGCGCCTTCGGCCGCAGGAGAATCATTTCGCAGATTGGAGCCCGCAAGCAGAGGTGCCGTAAAAGGCCGATGCCCTCCCCCGGGGGGCGATGCGCGCAAAACAAGCTGCCTCTTTTTTCAGAAGCAGCCTTTTGTAAAACTAGAGGAGGTGCTCTTACACATTATATTAAAGAGAAATGGAACATATACAAATCATAGACTTGGTCGGCAGAGTTTGTTTGAATAACCCCACTCATTGGTCCGTACCCACATTGGCGACCAAGGGGCGAGCAACTGTGTCTCTCTCTTTCGATACATTGGATGTCCTAGATTCAAAGGATTGTCTGCGAAATGTTTAAAAACAAAAAAAGCCTGCCCTCTTTTCAGAAAAGCACCTTTTTGTAACTAGATGTTACAGCTTATTTAGAATGACTTTGATCCATTTTCGCAGGTTGTTGCTTGTAACCCACTCATTGTCCGTACCAAGAAAATGAGCTTTGCAGAAGGTGTCGTCGAGTGAGAAGACCCGCTTTTGCATCGAAGATTGAGTGTGGCAGTCGCCGCAGAAATCTGTAGAAAAACAACCTGAATCTTTCAGTGTAGCCCGAAGATGCCTTTTGAGGCTCGCCCTCAGATAGACAATTCTTCATAGACGTATATACAGCAAAATCTGCTCATAAGTAGCCGGTTTGTTGGATTTCGCAGGTAAAGGTCAACTACAGATACATCTGGAGCTGGGGATACGCATTGAAATACCGGGTGAAGCTTTTTGTTGAGCTGTGGGAGAAACCTTTCCAACTGCCTTTGCAGCCACCCGTTGTTGACGGAATGATGTTGTTGTAGCAAGAACGTCGCCTCTCCCAGTCTTTTCCGCCTTTTGAAGGGGCCGTTCGACAGTGAGCTGTGTGCCTGTTGTAGCATGAACGGTTGTCATGAGACCGCGTTTGATGCCAAAGTTCTCGTCAACAACTTTTGCGAGTGGTGCGAGACAGTTTGTGGTGCAAGATGCGTTGGAAATGATTGTTTCTCCAGCGTATGTCTTGTCGTTGACACCGTAAACGAACATCTTTGGCTCGTCGTTAGCGCCCTTTGCTGATTCCTTTGAAGGAGCAGAAATAACAACTTTCTTTGCTCCGCCTTTGATGTGTGCTTCAGCTGCTGGTGCAGTGAGGAAGAAGCCTGTTGATTCAACAACAACGTCAACTTTCTCTTCGCCCCATTTGATTGCTGCAGGATCTTTTTCTGCAAATACGCGAATCTTTTTGCCGTTGACGATGAGGTCATGTCCTTCAACTTTTACATCGCCAGTGAATGCGCCGTGGACTGAATCGTACTTAAGAAGATATGCGAGATAGTCTACGAGCATTTTTGAAGGATCTTCCTTGTTAAATGCAAGAAGGTCATTGATAGCGACAACTTCCATATCTTTGCTGAAGTTAGAAACAGCAGCGCGGAAAACCATACGGCCAATGCGGCCAAAACCGTTAATACCAACTCTGATCATAACAGTCAACTCCTATTTAGGATAAATTTATATTCAATTTACTGAATTTTGTCATTTTAGTCTATAGATATCATTTTTTTGCGGTTCTCTACGGAATATTGAGGATTTATCGTTTTCTTTGACAACGCTACAGTTTCGTTACAAAAAATAACTACGCCCGCTTCATGGATAAAGCCGTCAAACCGTCAATCTTCATTCTTCTTCTTGTCAAAATATCCGGAATCTTCAAGATACTGTCTGCGTGAAATGACAAGATTAATCAATTCCTGATACATATTGTAATCAACTTCCAGCGCGATGGGGAAAATAAAGAATTCAGTTTCATCGCAGTACCGCTCTATAAATTCAGGACTGGTGACAAAGCCAAGACTTATCATGTTGCTGATACGGTCGGCGCATTTAAGCACTTTTGCCTTGTGGCTGCCGTGATCGATAATGCCGCGAAGATAGTCAGATTTTAGCTGGCCCGGCTTTTTGCTCACTTCAAGCACGAGCTTCAGCACGTCCTCCCCTTCATCATCAACTTTGCGGATAAGCTCCGGATCGAACCCAGGAATGTCCTCTATGGTGTCGTGCACACAACTTGCCTTGAGCAGCACACTGTCAATGTATCCGTAGTCAATCAGAATTCCCATTGTGTCAATCTGATGACGGAACATATTTCCGCCTGCATACCGTGCCTTGCCAATGAGCGCGGTTGCAAGCTGCATGTACGGCGCAAGGAAAATGCCTTTAAGTGTAAGCATATGCTGCGTGTCCATCTGAGATGGTTTTTCTGTCTGCATGTTAAAGACTTTTCCCATAGAGTGCCTCCGCTTCTTCCTAATTACAAATTCTGCACATAGCCAGAAAGTTTTTCTATGCGGCGTTTTGATTCCTCAAGTTTTTCTTTCTCAGCCTGCACCACTTCGGCAGGAGCATTCTGGGCGAACTTGCCGCCGAGCTTTGCTTCCGTTTTCTGAGCAAGCGCCTTCTCCGCCTCAAGCTCTTTGTTGAAGCGTGCAATGAGCTGTTCCTTGTTGATGCTTTCGTCCACAAGCAGGAATGCTTCAAATCCGCTTCCCACAGAGCCGATTGCCTTTGCAGGCTTTGCAGAAACAAAGTCTATTTTTTCAACGCCGGCGAGCAGTTCAATCATCTCAGTCTTTTCTTTAATCACTTCTGCGGAAGAACCTTTTGTAATCATGACGGCAAGATGGAGCTTTGCCGCAGGGTCAAGGCCGCACTCCACACGAAGACCGCGGATGTTGCGAATGAGTTCCTGGAGCACTTCAAAGCGCTTCGTAACCGTCTCGTTCGTGCGTGATTCGACTTCCGTTGGATACGGCGCGTCAACAAGCAGGCCTTTGTATGCAGCGTTGCGCGGTTTTGCAAGGATTTTCCATCAAAGCGCAGTTTGCCATAGAATTTCTTCGGTGACGAACGGCAGTAACGGGTGCAGCAGGCGCAGGCTCTCTTCGAGCACGTTGAGCAGTACGCTTACGGCGCGTCCTCTTCTTTGTCACATCGCCTGAAACGGAATGAAAAGTTTTGTTGCTTCAACGTAACCAGTCGCAGAAGTCGTTTCCAGAAAATATTTCATACAGCGTTGAAGGCACCGTCGTTGTAGCGGTAGCTTTCCAGCGCGCAAGATTTTTTCTTCCGACGAACGGCGTGGTCAAAGGCAGGCGTAAATCCATTTGTCGAGTTCGGTAAGGTCGCTGTCCCTTCACCGGAACAAGTGTACCGTGCCCTCAACGTTGCCAAGAATGGGGCGCTTGCGTTTCCACACTTTGTTGCAGAAGCGGCTGCCCATCTTGAAGCTCTCTTTGTCTTATGAGAATGTCCTGTCCCTGAGCGCACATGTAGCTCAAGGTGAACTTGAGTGCCGTCTGCTCCGTACATATATCGGATTATTTCGAGCGGGTCAATTCCGTTGCCCAAGGACTTGCCTCATCTTGCGGCCCTGCTTGTCGCGCACGAGGCCGTGAATGGTAGATGTCCGTGGAACGGAGCCTTGCCGGTAAATTTCAAGCCCGGCCCATAATCATGCGGCTCACCCAGAAGAAGATGATGTCGTATGGCGGTGACGAGGCGCCCGTCCGTCGGGTAGAATGTCTTCATGTCGTCAGTGTTTTCTGCGGCCAGCCGAGTGTGCTGAAGCGCCCCAGCCAGGAAGAGAACCAAGTGTGTCGAGCACATCAGGATCCTGCTCAAGCTGGGAGGCGTCCTGCCCCGCACTTCGGACACTTGCACGGATCTCCCGCGAAAAAGAATTGTCCTCGCCGGCACTATCTTGGCAGTACCACACCCGGAATGCGGTGGCCCGACCACCAGAGCTGGCGGGAAATACACCAGTCGCGAATATTTGTGGAGCCAGTTTGTTGTAGGTGTTCTCTCCCAATTTGCGCGGATAGATAGAAGACAAATGTCTCCGTTCTTCCAGGCCGGCAAGTGCTTTGTCCCTGCAGGCGGACTTGCATGCGTACGGAACGCACTGGACTCAGAAGATACGGCTCTACGACCCGTACCCGCAGCGTAGAGCAGTGGGCCGACGGAATGCTTTATCTTCTCTCCTTCGCACTTGACAAGTTGAGCGGCCTTTCAAATCTTCAATGATGACAGCGGCGGTGCATCGGCGCAGTCTTCATGCGCGATTTATTTTTTCAGGACAGTTGGTCATTGAAGCGTGCCCGTCCTGGATTGAGTAAATTGATTGCTTCAAGATTGTGCCGCGTTTCCCAACTTCCCAGTCGTTTCGGGTCGTGCGGCAGGAAGTAATCTTCACCATGCCGGTGCCAAAATTCCTTGTCTACGTATGCATCAGCAATGATCGGGATATAATGCGGTGTTGGTGAGCGGCAGCCTTTGAGCTTCTTTCCCACGATTGCCGTATAGCGTGTATCTTCCGGGTTTCACCGCAACAGCAGTATCGCCGAGCAATGTCTCCGGGCGGGGTGGTTGCAAATTTCAATCCGTGTAAGAGCCGTCAGGTGCCCGGACCCGTCAGCGTATTCATAGTAGATGTGATTACATGGCGCCGTCGGTGTCGGTGGTGGTCAACTTCATCATCAGCAAGGGCCGTGCCGCATACTGGCAACTGGGCACCAGTTCCACGAGGTAATGTCCCTTTTGTAAGATAAGGTCCGCGTTCGTACAAGGTGACAAACACATCGCGCACTGCCTTCGAAAGGCCTTCGTCGTAGGTAAAACGCTCGCGGTCCCAGTCAACAGAGTTGCCGAGTTTGCGCTGCTGCTTCACGATGGTGTCATGGTGCTCATGGGTGACCGCCCACGTGCGCTCAAGGAATTTCTCACGGCCAAGGTCGTAGCGGGATTTGCCCTCTTTTTTAAGCGCTCGCTCAACAACGTTCTGCGTTGCAATACCGGCATGGTCGGTGCCCGGAATCCAAAGCGTATTGTCTCCCTTCATGCGGTGATAGCGGACAACAATGTCCTGCAGCGTATTGTTCAAACCGTGTCCCATGTGCAGGACGCCGGTAACGTTTGGCGGCGGAATGACGACGACATATGAAGATTTGCGGAGATCTTCCGCGGTAAGTGTTTTCTTTTTGTTTTCGTACTCAGCGTGGACTGGCGACTGGACATCTGAAGCTGGTTTAAAACAGCCCTGCTCAACCCACTGCTGGTAAATGCGGTCCTCAAAATCCTTAGGATTATACGCTTTTTCAAGTTCAATAGCTTTCATGCACACACCTCTACATATATTCGGTTAGTATATCTTTTTTAGCCCATCTATTCTAGTAGAAAGAGATTTTGCACTCGGTGACGTTCTTGCACATCTTTTAACAATTATCTATACTAGAGGAATAATAGTAAGTTAAAAATATGACAGTTTGTACAGGATATAGTTATGAAGGAATTCAAGAAAAACAGTGAATTCATCAAGGTAGCTTTTTTTGTGAACATCATCATGTTCATAATTCACGTTGCCTTCCTCATCATCTTCTCTTACCTCAACGTTGCGATAATGGCATATGTGAATATCGCCAGCGTACTCATATATCTTTTTTGCTTTTTTCTTGTCAGAAAGAATTTTTCCAAGCTCTATCTTCTGCTGCTCATGACGGAATTGTGGACGCACCTTGTTTTTGCAACAATATGCTGCGGTTGGGACTGCGGATTCCAGCTGTACTGCTTCGCGATGATTTCCGTCATATTCTATACAAAATATTTGTACAGCGATGATAAACGCATAGACAATCTTCCTATCGTCGTGTGCATTATATCTATTTTCCTCTACATGATGCTCCGCTTTCATACTTACAACTGCGCGCCACTCTATTCACTAAATAAAACCACCACCCTCATTTTTTACTGCAGCAACAGTGTGTTCGTATTCTGCTTCATTTCGGTATTTCTTATTTTCTACACAAACAATGTCATCAAGAGCGAGCACAACCTTCATGAAATAGCGGACTATGATGAACTTACGGAATTGTACAACCGCCACCGTATGCGTGACATTCTGAGCCGTGCATATGACAATACGCAGGGAGACAAATACAACTTCTGCACGACAATCATCGACATTGACGACTTTAAAATTGTAAATGACACTTACGGGCACGAAGCGGGCGATTACATTCTCAAAACAGTATCTACCATCATGCAGAAAATTTGCGCCGCAGCTCCACGGCAGGCCTTCATCGGACGCTGGGGCGGAGAAGAGTTCCTTGTTGTCCAGGAATATGAGCGCGAGAAGAACAAAGGTGTTGTTCCGTGCATCGAGACAATAAAGGAAATACACGACTCAATCAGAGATTATTATCTTCGCCCGCCCGCTATTGACCGTTTGCGGCTATGAAAGGTATGCGGTAGGACCGTTTTGCCAATGGACTGTGACCAACTAATAGCAGAACCCACCTTGCCGGCCCATTAAACCTTCAGGGTTCCCCGTCGGCAGTCGACGAACCGTTATCGGGGCACCGAACGGGCACCGTCTGGGAGGCCCGATTGAGTATAAGATACTGCTTCGCCTGTTCGACGGGTATCTGTGTGCGTGACTTGCGCGAAATATGCTTTTTCTCTTACCTTAGGTGGAATACCTTCAACCGCGTGCCACCAAAACACTTTATCGCGTGTGCCGAAAAGTTTGTCACGCGTTGCGCCCTGACTTTATTTAACACCGGACTTTGTTCCCCGTTTAGTAACTTGCACCCTTTAGTGCTCGTCGACGAACGTTTTTTCCTATCTTATGTATGTTTTGACATGTGGGCCGCAAAAACTCGAACTAAATTCAGTAAGTTCGCCGCTACGTTAAGAACGGCAACTCGACTATGAAACATTTCTGCAAGCAGACGTTCGGCCTTAACAACCCCGTTTAACTGTAACTAGGAAGACCACCCGTCCGTTTAAAGGACGACAGTGCCACTATTCCTACACCAGTAACGGGCATTTGTTTTAAGTNAGTGGTGGATATCTAAACGTACGGACTTGGCCCTGTTCCTTTTAACGGCGAACAAACCAAGTCTGGCACCTTCGGCCATTCTGCCTGGTTAGTTGGTTAGACGGAGTGGGCAAAAATCTACATGCTTGTTCCGTTTTCCCGTTGTAACTGCATACTACCTTAAGGGCGAGTTCAGTTAGCGTTTCCTAGAATTTCTTTTTCCGGGTCATAGCTGAACGAAACATCGCTGAATGTTACATCTCCGCAAAGTTTTATCAGGCGGAATTGGTCGCTGTCTGCATACGTTATAGGCTTGTTGTCCGCGTCATTCTTTTCGCAGGCAAGCGTTGTCGGAACACGCCATGCCCACTCACCGGTACCGGCAAATGACTGCACCAAGTGCACCTGATTGTCTTTACTTGCAGAAGGTGTTGTTTCTGTCGCATTGACAAGCGTTACAATTCCATCGTCAACTTCAGGAGATTCGTCTATGACGGCAAAGATGCGTTCGGCGCCGGCAAGCGCGTTGAGTATGCCGTTGAACTGCTGGCTCATCATAGTGATTGGTCTGCTGAAACTCCTTGTATACTGTAGGAACGCTGCTATGGAACCAAGATCCATCGTTCCGCCAATAACAAGGAATGCCCCGCAGATTGAAATGATTGCGTATTGAACGTGGCTCAAGTTGCCCATGAGCGGCATGAGAATGTTTGCATACGTGTTTGCCGCCGTACCTGCAACGCACAAGTCATCATTGAGCTTGTTGAAATTTTCCTTCACTTTGTTTTCGCGATTGAACACTTTTACAACACGCTGACCTTCAATCAGTTCTTCAATATAACCGTTTACAATGCCAAGATTTTTCTGTTGGTCGCGGAACGCACTCGCACTTTTTTTACCGATTGAGCCTGCCAGCAGCATCATAAGGAATATGGTGACAACCATTACCGCAGTAAGCAGCGGACTTAGAATAATCATCATCACAAAAACTGCAATGACCGTAATGACACTTGAAAAAAGCTGCGGCACACTTTGACTCATCATGTCGCGCAAAGTGTCGGTGTCGTTTGTAAAGAGCGACATGAGTTCACCGTGTGTATGCGCGTCAAAATATTTAAGCGGCAGTTTTTCCAATTTGCCAAACAAGTCGGTTCGAATACGGTAAAGCATCTGCGTTGAAACGTGCAGCATGAGGCGGCTGTTGAGCCATGAGGCAAACACGCCAAGCAAAAAAATGCAAGCCACTATGCAAAGAAATTTAAAGAACGGCATAAAGTTAGCAGGACGTTTATATGCGTACACGCCGGAATGCGTTTCGTCTTCATTCTGTTTGACGAGCGAATGTAAATCTGCCGGAAGGTTTGCAGCATCAGCTTTTCCTGCTTGGGACGCAAGCTCTGCCTTTGTATAAAAATCACCTTTTGCGGCTTCATCATCAGTTGCATAGACGGAAGTAACCATTGGCAGAATGTAGTCATTCAGCGCAGGCTTTATCATCGCGTCACCAGCAACAGAAGCGCCTGCGCTTACGACGACTGCAATAAGCACAATGAAAAGAAGCCCTTTGTATCTTCCCATGTATTTAATCAGTCTTGAAATTGTTTTCTTTGTATCTTTTGGTTTCGCCATTCCGTGTCCGCGTCCTGGTCCACCACTCATTGGTCCTGGCATATATTCTCCTATAAAAACTCTGCGTTAACAGGGCAGGCGGCCCTTGATGGCGCATTATCGCAAGCGCTTGGCCAACGGGGGCAAAATGCTGCCCTGTTGCATAAAAGTTAGCAGGGAAGCCGCTTTTATCATGCCTGCCTAAACTGTTTAGACACCGACTGGCCCTGCGATTCCTACACTTCCGCGGTAGATTTCGTTTGTTCTTTAAAAGTTCGTTCATGGTGTTCCCGAACCGCCGCCTAATTTTTCCCGTTGGTACGAAGCCAACAAAGATGACCATCCGGATTCTTTTACGGAAGCAATGCGTATGCGCTATGATTATTTTGTAGTGTCCGCAAAAGTGTTGCGAAGCGCCTGTCTCTGATAGCGGGCGCTCCGTTGAGTGTCAAACGGCACTTGTAACTGTCCATCAAGAATGAGAATTTTTTGGCTGCTTCAAAAGAGCGCGCGCGATGCAGAAGGCGCTGCTTTGTCCACCTGAAATATTCACACCCACCCTGTCCCCAAATCAGTGTCATATCCCTTAGGCAATGTCTGCAACAAATTCATCCGCGTCAGCTGCAATACAGGCGTTGCGGATTTTCTTCATCAGTTGCATCTTCTTTTCCCCAGCGCAGGTTTTTCTTTAATTGTTCCGCTAAAAAGCACATTCTTCTGCAGCACACCATTGCAACGCTGTCCCTGAGCGTAACAAGATCATACTTCCGCACATCGATGCCACCGACACTCACCGTGCCCTGACAATGTGTCATACAAACGTGGTATGAGCGAAAAACAAGCGTTGACTTTGAAGAGCCTGTGCCTCCGAGCAAGCCAAACGACTTGTCCGCTTTCGATATGCAGATTCACATCATCAAGCAACAACGTTATTGGCATCCTTTGTATAGCCTGAAGGAAACATTTTTGAAGTCAATGCAGCCATTTGGCACTTTTGTTGAATACCGCGCCCTTACTTCCTGACCATTTTCATTTGTAAATTACTACCGGCGCAGGATTTTTTTTATTTCGGGAACTTCATCAAGCAACTTCAACAATTCGCGATATGCCTTGCCCGGAAAGAATAAGCATGATGAACACCATGGAAAAGCCATCATGAGCGACATGAGAATCTGTGTGTAATGTTAGGTGATGAAGCTGATAAGCTCACCGGTCCTCTGCATCTTGCCAACGACAATCATCTTGCCGCCAAACCAGAGGCACAACGATAATGCAACGCGCGTACACAACAAACTGCATGAGCGGCATGTTCAAAATAACTATTTTTTCTGCCTTGAGCTGTGTCGCACGGACTTTGTCAGCAGCATCAGCAAATTTTTCGTTTTCAAATTTTCCACGGACAAAACTTTTCACCACGCGTATCGCAGTCACGTTTTCCTGCACCGTGTTGTTCAGTTTGTCATACTGTTTGAGCATCACTCTAAACCGAGGATATGCTGCATACGCAATAAGCCCCAGACATATTGCAAGCACTGGAATAACAATGAAGAACACGGAAGAAAGCTCCCTGTTCAGAAAGCACGCCATGACAGTACCGCTTATGAGCATGAACGGAGCGCGCACACACATGCGCACAATCATCTGGTATGTGTTCTGCGTATTGGTCACGTCAGTGGTAAGACGCGTAACAAGCGAAGCTGTTGAAAAATGGTCAACATTGCCAAAAGAATAATCCTGCACCTTTGCAAACAACCGCCGACGAAGGTTTCGCGAAAATCCAAGAGAGGCAACAGCTGCAAAACGAGCACCAAACGCTCCACACGCAAGTGAAAGACATGCAGCTCCAATCATAATAATTCCCATTCTAACGACATAGGCAATGTCATTATTTCTGATTCCAACATCAATAATCTTTGCCATGAGCAGAGGAATAACCGTTTCCATGACAACTTCGCCTATCATCGTGAGCGGACTTAACGCCGTGTAGACCTTGTATTTCTTTTCAAGACCAGCCATCAGTTTCTTAATCGTAGACATATCGTTCAGTATACTGAAAACAGTCTTATTGTTCCAATAAAAATCTGTTATTTTCTCTTAAAAAATCGTTCTGCTTTCAATAAAGGAAAAAAAGTGATATACCTTGTTCCATGAACACATCAACGGTGATACGAGGCTCTAGCCGTCATCACAATGCGCGCATCTCAGAAACCTCAATCACCGAAGGAAGCATCTGGAAGGCTCTGCTTGCTTTCTTCTTCCCCATTCTTTTTGGAACTGTTTTTCAACAGCTCTACAATACCGTAGATGCAATTGTTGTAGGACGCTTTGTAGGCAAAGAAGCGCTTGCGGCAGTAGGCGGCGGAAGCGGTGTTTACGTAAACCTGCTTGTTGGATTCTTTTGTCGGGCTTACAAGTGGCGCCGGTGTCATCATATCGCAGTTTTACGGTGCAAAGAATATGCGCGACATTTCTCGCCGCCGTGGCACACATCTCTTGCACTTTCAATCTGCGGAGGAATCGTGCTCAGCGTGCTGGGCAATTATCTTCAAGCAAACCGATGATGGTCGTGACAAAGACACCTGGCTGACATTCTTCAAGACTCTCTGCTCTAACCTGCCGGATTTATTTCTATGGAATGGTTCCGCTTTTTGTGTAACACATGGGCAGCAGCATACTTCGCGCCCGTGGTGGATTCTCGGCGTCCGCTCTACATTCTTATTGGCGGCTGGCTGCACCAATATCATCTTTGACTTGCTCTTTGTCGGCCGTGTTCAAGTGGGCGCGTTGCCCGGCGCAGCGTGGGCCACCATTGGGAGCGAGGCAGAAAGCGCAATCATCGTCCTTGTGTTGCTCAGACGCACGCGTGAATCGTATCGGTTTTGAATGGAAGAAACTTTCGTTTACCGGCATATTCTCCGCGAAATAATTAGAATTGGATTTTCCGGCGGGAAGTGGCAGTCCAATTCTGTTACACCATAAGCAATCTTATCATTTCAGGCAAGCATCAATGCATTTGGCACTGACACCGTTGCAGCTTGGGCGGCGTACGGGAAGATAGAGACGCTTGTGTTTTCTGGATGATGATAAGCGCACTCCGCAATTTCGGTTCCACTACATTCCAGCCGGAACAAAACTACGGCGCGCATAAATATGACCGCATAAAAAAAGGTATGTGGGAATCGCCTTGGCATTTCGATATTGCTAATCGCTTGGTATTCCAGCGTGCTGTTCTGGTTCTTTGGCAAACCGGTGTTTCTGCTTTTCACCCACCGATGCAACAGTCCATCAACCAAAGGCATGGAGATGCGTCAAGTTTCTGTGCCGTTCTGGATTACCTATATTTTCTATTGAAATCTTAAGGCGGTACCATACGTGGAGCCGGCTCAAGTTTCATTCCTTAATGATGATAAACGGTAGTTCGGCGTGTGTGTGCTGGAGAATTATCTGGATATTGCACCGGCGAAAACAATATGGCCGAAAGGTGAGCAACCATTATTGCAAGCCTTACCAAATCACCTGGACCCGTTTCATCATACTGTTCTTGGATTTACTATGCGAAAGCCGGCAGATGGGCTGACAGAAAACAGAAATCACTAAATATCCCCCTATTTATCAATTGATGCCAAAAGGTATACTTTTCATTCCTCTTATAATAGGAAACTATTTTTTTTAGAGGTTTTATAAAATTGTCATACTCCATTCAATGAGAATGAGACGCCAAAAATGGGCCAAGAAGTACTGGGACGAGGCACAAGGACGTTCAAGGCAACCCGGAAGGGTGACCCGTCAATTTCCCTGAAGAAAAAACGGCCAGTACATTCTAGACCATGTTTCCCCCGTAACCCGAGCGGGAAGCCCGGTCTGCAACGTAGGCCATCCTGGAAGGAATATTTACCGGGCCAACCGACAATCTACTCCCACCCCGCTACTTGCGCATGAACGGGTACAACGCTGGGGCTCCACGCCCAATGGGGATACGCATGGCAAATTTCGGCCCTTCCTGCGGAAAAACTATGCCATAAAAACAAGGGACCACAATCCTTTCCGTGACAACGTTCCCAGAAACATCAACCATCACCTTCACCCAACCCAGATAAAGGCTCGGGCTTCAGCTAAGACTGGACCGCTTGCGTGGATTACCTGGCGACGCCCCGACCTAACTACAAGGGACGAAAAGTGGAATTTTCCTGCAGCTCTACAAAAAGGACTTGCGTACGAAGACAGGACACCAATTCAACTGGTGCCGTCCATGACAAACAAAAAACAGGTCTTGGCACCGAGCGAAGTGAAGGAAGGAAAGTGGCGAGCGCTGCGGTGCCACCGTCACCATAAGACCAATCGCCAGTGGATTTTAAAAANTATATCACTTTTTTTCCTTTATTGAAAGCAGAACGATTTTTTAAGAGAAAATAACAGATTTTTATTGGAACAATAAGACTGTTTTCAGTATACTGAAAACAGTCTTATTGTTCCAATAAAAATCTGTTATTTTCTCTTAAAAAATCGTTCTGCTTTCAATAAAGGAAAAAAAGTGATATACCTTGTTCCATGAACACATCAACGGTGATACGAGGCTCTAGCCGTCATCACAATGCGCGCATCTCAGAAACCTCAATCACCGAAGGAAGCATCTGGAAGGCTCTGCTTGCTTTCTTCTTCCCCATTCTTTTTGGAACTGTTTTTCAACAGCTCTACAATACCGTAGATGCAATTGTTGTAGGACGCTTTGTAGGCAAAGAAGCGCTTGCGGCAGTAGGCGGCGGAAGCGGTGTTTACGTAAACCTGCTTGTTGGATTCTTTGTCGGGCTTACAAGTGGCGCCGGTGTCATCATATCGCAGTTTTACGGTGCAAAGAATATGCGCGACATTTCTCGCGCCGTGCACACATCTCTTGCACTTTCAATCTGCGGAGGAATCGTGCTCAGCGTGCTGGGCATTATCTTCAGCAAACCGATGATGGTCGTGACAAAGACACCTGCTGACATTCTTCAAGACTCTCTGCTCTACCTGCGGATTTATTTCTATGGAATGGTTCCGCTTTTTGTGTACAACATGGGCAGCAGCATACTTCGCGCCGTGGGTGATTCTCGGCGTCCGCTCTACATTCTTATTGCGGGCTGCATCACCAATATCATCTTTGACTTGCTCTTTGTCGCCGTGTTCAAGTGGGGCGTTGCCGGCGCAGCGTGGGCCACCATTGGGAGCGAGGCAGAAAGCGCAATCATCGTCCTTGTGTTGCTCAGACGCACGCGTGAATCGTATCGGTTTGAATGGAAGAAACTTTCGTTTACCGGGCATATTCTCCGCGAAATAATTAGAATTGGATTTCCGGCGGGAGTGCAGTCAATTCTGTACACCATCAGCAATCTTATCATTCAGGCAAGCATCAATGCATTTGGCACTGACACCGTTGCAGCTTGGGCGGCGTACGGGAAGATAGACGCTGTGTTCTGGATGATGATAAGCGCACTCGGCATTTCGGTCACTACATTCAGCGGACAAAACTACGGCGCGCATAAATATGACCGCGTAAAAAAAGGTATGTGGGAATCGCTTGGCATTTCGATATTGCTAACGCTTGTATTCAGCGTGCTGTTCTGGTTCTTTGGCAAACCGGTGTTTCTGCTTTTCACCACCGATGCAACAGTCATCAACCAAGGCATGGAGATGCTCAAGTTTCTGGTGCCGTTCTGGATTACCTATATTTCTATTGAAATCTTAAGCGGTACCATACGTGGAGCCGGCTCAAGTTTCATTCCAATGATGATAACGGTGTTCGGCGTGTGTGTGCTGAGAATTATCTGGATATTCACCGCAGGAACAATATGGCCGAAGGTGACAACCATTCTTGCAAGCTACCCAATCACCTGGACCGTTTCATCAATACTGTTCTGGATTTACTATGCAAGCGGCAGATGGCTGAAGAAAACAGAAATCACTAAATAGCCCCTATTTATCAATTGATGCCAAAATGGTATACTTTTCATTCCTTTATATAGGAAACTATTTTTTTAGAGGTTTTATAAAATGTCATATCCATTCAATGAGATTGAGCCAAAATGGCAGAAGTACTGGGACGAGCACAAGACGTTCAAGGCAACGGAAGACCCGTCAGTTCCTGAAGAAAAACGTCAGTACATTCTAGACATGTTCCCGTACCCGAGCGGAGCCGGTCTGCACGTAGGCCATCCTGAAGGATATACCGCCACCGACATCTACTCACGCTACTTGCGCATGAACGGGTACAACGTGCTCCACCCAATGGGATACGATGCATTCGGCCTTCCTGCGGAAAACTATGCCATAAAAACAGGGACACATCCTTCCGTGACAACGTTCCAGAACATCAACCACTTCACCGAACAGATAAAGGCGCTCGGCTTCAGCTACGACTGGGACCGCTGCGTGATTACCTGCGACGCCGACTACTACAAGTGGACGCAGTGGATTTTCCTGCAGCTCTACAAAAAAGGACTTGCGTACGAAGCAGAGACACCAATCAACTGGTGCCCGTCATGCAAAACAGGTCTTGCCAACGAGGAAGTGAAGGAAGGAAAGTGCGAGCGCTGCGGTGCCACCGTCACCCATAAGACAATCCGCCAGTGGATTTTAAAAATTACCGCGTATGCAGACCGCCTCTTGAGCGACCTTGACGAGCTTGACTGGCCGGAAAGCGTGAAGCTCATGCAGAAGAACTGGATTGGACGCAGCACTGGCGGCGAAGTGCAGTTCCCTATTGCAGACAAAGACGGCAAACCTACGAGCACAAAGCTCACCGTATACACCACACGCCCGGACACGCTCTTTGGCGCAACATACATGGTCATTGCCCCGGAGCACCCTATGGTGAAGGAGCTTACCACTGCAGCACAGAAAGACGCCGTGGAAAAATACGTTATGGAAGCTGCAAAGAAGTCTGATCTTGAACGCACCGACCTTGCCAAGACAAAGTCAGGCATCTTCACCGGCACGTACGCCGTTGACCCGGTGAACGGACGAAAGATTCCAATCTGGATTTCAGACTACGTACTTATTTCCTACGGCTGCGGCGCAATCATGGCTGTTCCGGCACACGATGAGCGCGACTGGGATTTTGCCAAGATGTTCAACCTGCCAATCATCAAGGTGGTGGCTTCAAACGAAGAAGTTGCTTCTCTTGCCAACGGCGACGAAGCAAAGGGTGCGGAACTCTTGCGCAAGGCAAGCACAGACAAGGCACTCTATGAAAAGCTCGTGAAAGAACATCCTGCGGTATTCAACGTGGCGGAATCTTGCACTCATGCAGACGGTTATACAATCAACAGCGAAAAATTCACCGGTCTGCCTACCCGTCAGACAATCAAAGACATTGTCAGCTGGCTTACGGAAGAAGGCATTGGCAAAGAAGCTGTGAACTATAAGCTGCGTGACTGGGTGTTCAGCCGCCAGAGATACTGGGGCGAACCAATTCCGCTCGTACACTGCCCGAAGTGCGGCACCGTACCTGTTGACGAAAAGGACCTTCCGCTCCGCCTGCCAGATGTGAAGTCATATCAGCCGACTGGCACTGGCGAAAGCCCGCTTGCAGGAATTGACTCATGGGTAAACTGCACATGCCCGAAGTGCGGCGGTCCTGCAAAACGCGAAACGAACACCATGCCTCAGTGGGCGGGAAGCTGCTGGTATTACCTGCGCTACCTCGATCCAAAGAACGACAAATGCTTCTGCGACGAAGCGAAGGAAAAATATTGGATGCCGGTTGACCTCTATGTTGGCGGCGCTGAACATGCCGTTCTGCACCTGCTCTACGCTCGCTTCTGGCACAAAGTGCTGTACGACTGCGGCGTTGTGCACACGAAGGAACCGTTCCACCGTCTGGTGAACCAGGGCATGATCACCTCTTTTGCATACCAGCGTGAAAACAAATCGCTCGTACCGGTTGACCAGGTGATTGAAACTGCACCGGGAAGCGGCATTTTTGAAGACAAAGATACGCATGAGAAACTTGAACGCGTAGTGGCAAAGATGAGCAAGTCGCTCAAAAATGTCATCAACCCTGACGACATGATAAAGCAGTATGGCGCAGACAGCGTGCGTATGTACGAAATGTTCATGGGTCCGCTCACCGTTTCAAAACCATGGAGCACGCAGGGACTCATCGGCGTAAACCGCTTCCTTGAAAAGATTTGGGCGACAAGCCAAAAGCCGCTCACCGATGTAAATATGGAAGCGCACCTTACCGATGAAAAGCTCGTGGCAATCCGCAAAGTGTATGCAAAGACCGTAAAGAAAGTGACTGACGACACTGCAACGCTCAACTTCAACACTGCCATCAGCCAGATGATGATTTTCATCAACGAGTGCCAGAAGCTCGACAGCATTCCACGCGCCATGTGGTCAGACTTTGTGAAGATGCTTGCCTGCTACGCGCCGCACCTTGGCGAGGAATTGTGGCAGAAGCTCGGACACGACAAGACAATCACGTACGAACCGTGGCCAACGTTCAGCGAAGAGTTCTGCAAGGAAGACACCAAGACTGTCGTGGTAATGATAAACGGAAAGCTCCGTGACAAATTCCCAGCAGCAGTAGGAACCGACAATGAGACGCTTCAAAAGAATGCACTCGCCACTGAAGGCGCAAAGAAATTCCTTGACGGCAAGACCGTTGTAAAGATTGTAGTTGTTCCCGACAAACTCGTGAACATCGTAGCAAAATAACTTTTATTATAAAAAATACATAAATCCCCGGTTGCAAGACAAACGCTTTCTACGAAGTGTTCCAAGCGCCGGGGATTTTCTTTTAGCAGATTTTATGGCACGAGCGGAATAATCTCCTGCTCAACAACATTTATTATTCCGTCAGGCGTCAGTTTTATGCTGGGAAGCTGCGGGCCTGTCAGATAAGAAAGCGTATCAAGCGGATGCACGAGCGTACCCTTCATTTCTTTTTTAAGCGTATCAAAAATTGCGTCAATATCCTTAACAGCCTGTTCAAACGGACAATCAGTCATAAGACCCGCCACAGGGAATGGCAGCTGTGCATGTATTTTGTTTTCAACAGAAACTGCAATTCCTCCCCTCATCGACACAACTTTGTTCACCGCACAAACAATGTCGTCATCTTCAACACCTACGGCAATGATATTATGCGCGTCATGACAGACACTCATCGCAAGAGCGCCTTTCTTGAATCCAAATCCTTGAACAAAAGCAACAGCAGGTTTGGCGTCCGCTTTATATCTATCATACACCACCAGTTTGCAGCAATCATTTAAAATGTCGGAATACAAGCAGCCGTTCCGTTCTTTAAGGAAAACGACTTCACGCACCGTTGTCATTTCGCCATCACACACAGAAATACAGTTTACCGCCGGTTTAATTTCGCAGCAATGTGATTTACTTTCTGAATTTGAAACAGCGCTTGCCTGTATGTCACCGATAGAAATTTGTTTTGCCGCAAAACTATTCACCGGCTTCATTTTGTGGAATTTAAATTTCTGCGCATGATAGTCAGGTATTTTTGAATAAACGCATTTTCCTTTGACAAAAGTAGCGTCCACGGCGAACTGTTCCAAATTATTTACAACGATGAAATCTGCGCTATCACCTACATGAAGCGTACCGCACTGAAGTCCGTAGTGGCGTACCGGCGTAACACAAGCCGCGCGAAGCACACCAAACAAATCTCCACCTTCCCGCACCGTCTTGGCAACAGCTTCATTTACATAGCCTCGCTGGATTGCAGCCGCATTCATATTCTGTCCTGAAAACATTAGGGAGGCGACATGCTCTTTAAATAACGGGAAAATCGATGTAAGACTATCAAGTTTTTTTATTTGCAGAATGACCGACATGCCGTGATTGATCTTTTCAACAGCATTGTCAAGCGACGTACATTGATGGTCGGAAGAAATTCCTGACACACAATATTCATCAAGCCTATCTTTAGAAAGTCCCGGAGCGCAACCGTCAACAGGTTTNCCCGCTTTTTTTGCTTCATCAAGTAGCTTCTGAATATATTGCTCATGAAGCAGAACGTCAGGGAAATTCTGCACTTCACCAAGATGAGTAACTTCTTTTCTTGAAAGCAGCTGAGCAACATCTTTGAACTCGTACAGCCCTGATATTGTTGTGGAAGGCGCTGAAAATCCAAAATAGAACGGAACCTTTTTTGAATCACGTATAAGGCACTCAACGCCCTTGATTCCAAGTACATGCACAATGTCATGGCAATCTGCAAGAGCCGCAACTGTTCCCTGGGCAAGCGCTTCACGCGCAAACTCAGAGGGAATTAAATGAGTCATCTCAAGATGAATATGTGCGTCAACAAAGCCCGGAAGAATATACGGTCTAAAAGAATCAAGATTATTTTCCGTGCGGAAACTTGCCGCCCGTTCACGAATCGCCGTGATTTTTCCGTGCTGAACGGTGACCGTTCCAGGAAAGATGCGCCTGCCGTCTATGTCTACAATATTGCCCTGAATGTCCATTTTGTTCGGTTCTCTAACGAAGGAATTATATCATACATTTCTCTTGCTTTCATTTTTATTCTGTGGTAGTATTCGGCGTATGGCTGAAATAAATGAAGAACGAAGAGTTCATTATATTCGTCTTGCAGGAATCATTGCACTTCTTGGCAATGCAATTCTTGCCGTTGTAAAACTTATACTTGCGTACTTTTCACATTCTCTTGCAGTCATGGGCGACGGCATTGACAGTTCAACAGACGTACTCATTGCCCTTATGACACTTATTATCAGCGGCATCATAGCGCGCCCCGGCGACCAGGAACATCCTTGGGGTCACGGCAGGGCGGAAACGACAGCAACAATGTCGCTTGCATATATTATTTTTTTTGCAGGAGCGGAACTTGTCATTTCTTCGGTAAAGCAGCTCATCTCCGGTTCCATCGCGTCAGACACCTCTCTGCTTGCAATAATAGCCGCGGCAATTTCCATCACCGGAAAATCACTGCTTGCGTGGGTGGAATCGATACTCGGCAAAAAAGCAGACAGTGAAATGGTAAAGGCAAACGCACAGAACATGATGAATGACATCATTCTTTCTGCCGGCGTGCTTGTCGGTCTTGCAGCCGCTCATTTTTTTGTGTGTCCAATACTCGATCCAATCATCGCCATTGTAGTGGGACTCTGGGTGGTGAAGAATGCAATTCAGCTTTTTGCGCAGATGAACACAGAATTGATGGACGGCAACACCGATGACTCCTTGTACCAAAAATTATTTACCGCCGCAAAATCTGTTCCCGGTGTAAGCAATCCGCATCGCGCACGCATCAGAAAGATTGCTTCACGTTGGGACATTGACCTTGACATTGAGGTACGCGCAGACATGACCGTCCACGCCGCACATGAAATTTCTGAGAAAGTGGAAAAGGCGGTCAGAAAATCAATTCCAGATGTATATGACATCATGGTGCACATAGAGCCGGCAGGACACGCAGACCACCACCCTGTCGAACAATATGGCGTAACACCAGAAAGCCTTAAGGAAGACGAAGAAAAGAAAGGCGAAAAATTCGAATAACTTTTTAAATAAAAAAATGCTGCCTTTCTACGGCAGCATTATTTTTCATTGAGCAACGTCATTTTTCCATGCATCAATAAATTCAAACATGAATTGCTGTATATCTCCAAACCATTTTTTTTGGAATGCACATGCCTCTTTGCCAATGTAGCGGAAGTGCCAGCATTCCCAGCGATAACCGGTGACATCTTCATATCCCTGCGGGAATGACAATGACCAGCCGTACTGTTCTCCATTTGCATACAGCCATTTTCCCATGCGTGTTTCCCAGAAATCATCATCGATGGAACCAAAGTCTATCGCGGCACCAAGTTGATGCTGGCTTGTACCAGGACGTGCGCTCTCACGGTCAGCTTCTACCTGTCCGTCGATGGCAACCCACTTTGCATACACTTTTTTCTGGTACTCGTAGGAACGGTAGGTGGAACTTACCAAGAGCGTAATGCCGTCTGCCTTTGCGCCTTTTGAAAGTTCCACAAGTGCCTGCTCAACATCAGGTCTAAGCGAAAGGTCATTTCTGCTTATGGTATAATAATTATTTTTTACAAGCGGAACCAATCCCGCAGGAACATATTCCGACGAAACAGGATGCGTTTTGTCGATGAGCGTATACAGGCTCTTGTCATCTGAAGGAAATTTTTTTTCAGCTTCAAGAACGCCGTTTAAGTCTGCAAGGAATTCTTCTGGATTACCATTTGGAATTGCCGCTTTAGCACGTTCTGACATTCCCCGCAGCACGCGGCCAAGTTTTTCTACATCAGGATTCATTTTATTTTGTGTCACACTCTCCTGCTCCGGGGCAGCGGTAGTTTTTTCCTGCGCCGCATTATTTTTTGCACAGGCGGAAAAACTTATCGCACACAGGCACAAGAGAACGACACTTACTTTTCTAAAGGACATTTTTAATCGACCTCGGTAACAGAATGAATGACATTGAACGTGTCTGCAAATCCGGTTGAATCTATTGCCTTCTTTGCGCCGTCAGACATATTCATAAGGAAAAGTTTTTTTCCATTGTCAACGCCGTCATTGAAGCCTGCCATAATGACTCCAAGTCCCGCAGAATCGATTGAGTACACTTGCGACAAGTCAAGCACGACATTGTTTGTCTTGATATAGTTGTATACTTTTTCCTGAAATTCAGCAATGGTATATGCGTTGATAGAACCTGCAACTTCAAGCAGCACATAGTTGGCACCCATTTTTTCATTAAGAGTCAGCTGGTCCATTATTTTCCTCCCAAATATTTAAGTACAAGAATGCTCACATCGTCCTCAAGTTCCTTTGAGGTAAACTGTGTAAGCGCGTCATAAGTAAAGCGGGCCATTTTTTCTGCAGGATAGGTAAAGTTTTCCATCAGTGATTTCTGAACGCGGTCCTTGCCAAACAATTCGCCGCGCAAAGAACGTGTCTCAATCAAGCCCGGTGTACAGGTAAGGACAATGTCGCCTTCTGCAAGTTTGACTTTCTTTACTTTAATAAGATGGCCAATGTCTTTTACAAAGCCAAGTACACGTCCTTCGCCCTGAATCTCAATGACGTTGTTGTACGCGCGTGTATAGATAAGCAATGCCGGAGAGCCGCAGTTGATGTAGTACATGGTGTCTGTAGAGAAGTCGATTAATCCAAACAAGCCGGCAAAGTATGTTCCCTTTGGCAGACCGAATCTGATGAAGCTATTTATTTTTTCAACAAGAAGTTTAAAGTCTTTTGTTTCCGCAAGGAATGTTCGTATGACGGACTTCAAGATGACCATGCTCATGGAAGCGGCGATACCCTTGCCACTCATTGCACCGATGACGAAGATATGGCGTGTGTCGGTAAGACGAATCAAGTCTATGAACTCACCGCCAATGTTATGCGCAGGAACCATGATATAGCCGGCATCGATTTTTGGACTCTTGATGCGGTCCATATTTTCCTGAATGGAAGTGATAATCTGTCCCGACATTTTAATTTCACGGTTGACTGTTCCAACGACAGACTCATTCGCAATATTCTTCATGTAGTAGCCAATCACAAAGAAGTAAGAATAAAGTTTGCTGAACAAATTATAGTCGTAGTCGTTGTAGACGTTGCCGGTAGATTTCTTGCCAAGGAAGATGACGCCAACAATATGACGGCCTTCATTGAGCATGATGAATGCATCGGAATTAGTTTCGTCAAGCAGCCGGAGCAATTCCTTGCGTATGCTTGTCACGGTGTAATTGTGTTCTGCATAGTTACGGAATACAATCGGATGATTTATGTTAAGCAGAACGTCAAAGCATTCATTTGTAAGCGGAATCTTATATTTTTCGTTGTCGGAGCTGTATACTGTTTCAAGGTCGCCTACACCGCCGTCAATAAGCACGCGCAGTGACGAAGTGTTCAAATTTGTCTTGAATATTTCAAACAGGCGCGCAGTAATATCAGTTGTATCGCCACTGTAGTCAATGGAAGCTAGCTCGTCCTCAAATATCTTTGCATAGTTGTTGTCGCGCAAGAAATTCTTTCTATTGAGCACCTTGCCCATCTGGTACAGAGCAGTGATAACGCCGGCAAGAATTACAATAATGATTATTATAAACAGCGCCGGTCTTGTAGAGAACTGCGGCCACAGCACTGAGAACAAGAATCCCACGATGACCGAAGGAATTGCGAAGTTAATCAGGAACCGCCCGATGGCCCTTAGGACAGATTTTATATCCCATATTGAATCTACTGATGCAGCCCGTACGAAGACGAGCGCCTCTGCAACAAACGCAATAATTTGTATTACAGAAATCATCGGCTGGTATTTTACGGCGAATCTAACCAATGTGTATGCAATCCAGAATACAATAACCGCAAGCGCGCCAATGCGCATTCGCTGGCGATCAAGTTTTGAAGTAACCGTTTCTGCGCGAACAAGCACGACAAGCATACTTAAGAGCGGCAGCACACCAAAATAGAAGCCGCAGAAGAAATCATACCAAGTAATCGGCAAGAATTCATGCAGTTTGCCGGAGAACATCTGGCTTGACTCTATGACAAGTCCCTGTGTCTGTGAAAACGAAATTGACTTGATTCCGCCTCTGGCAATAAAAACGAGATAGAACGCAAACAAGTTGAACAGCCACTGGCAGATTGTCATTCCGGTAGTTTTTTCGTAGTTAGGAACAAGCAGCTGGTAGATGCAGCTGAACACCGCGTACCATGCAACAAGCATGACAAGCAGTCTGCCCAGAATATTTGCAAGCTGCGGCGGCGCCCAGAATCCCGCAATCAGGCACAATACATTCAGACCGAACAACGTTGAAAGAAAGAGCACCAGGTTTACAAGCGGATTGTTGTTCTTGATTCCATTGCGCACATCAATGGTAAAAGAAAGCCAGACAAGTGTTGCGCAAAGAACAATATTCAGCAGTATATAAATCATGTTTTTACCTCTCGACCTTTGCGACCATCATGGTGACATCGTCGCGCAATTTTTTATCTCCGTTGTAACTCAGTACAAGGTTCACTACATCGTCAATAAATTCCTTAGGAGACTTAGAGGCGCTTGATTTTATTGTATTTGTATACAAATCAGTCGTACCAAGCTCCACGCCTTTGTCGTCCATAACTTCAGAAACACCGTCTGATGCCATGAGAATGACATCTCCGCGGAACAGACGCTGTTCTGCAACTTCCACATCAGGAATATCAATGATACCTACGAGCGAGCAGTTTGACGAAAGCGGTTTTATGCGATATCCTTCCGGCGCCCTTGTTATGATAAGCGGATCTGACATGGACGCATTTATATAGCGAATGGTCATCTTTGAAGTATCAACAATGCCGATGAAAAGAACGGTATATTTATCCTGAAGTTTCATGCCTTTGATAGCTTTATCAACTGCGCGTACCATGGCAACAAGGTCATCCTTGTCCTCAAGAATTTTTACCGTGTTCATCACCAAGCCCATGACGAGGGCTGCGGCAAGACCTTTACCAGAGACATCTCCCAGCATGAGCAAAGTCTTGTCTTTATCGATTGGAAGCACAGAGTAATAGTCGCCCGAAACGTTTACAAGAGGGCGGAAATATGCAGCAACTTCAAGTTTGTCCAATTTAGGCATTGTCGGCGGAAGGAATGAACGCTGGGTGTCCGCAAGCTGTTCCCATTCCTTGGAAAGAGATGCAATTTCCGACAAGTCAGAAATTGTCTTTGTTCTGTTCTGGAAGCGGCAGAATTCCTCAAAAAGCTGAGGATAAATGACGGCGTCAAAAAGGTGTGTGTATCTACAGAACACATACATATGATGTCCGTTGTTTGACAAAAAGAATCCGCGCGCCGTCTTTGCGTTTGTCACGATGCCAAGATTTTCTCCAATGAAGAAAAAGCCACTCTTCCATGAAAGCGGGAAATTCTGCGCCAGAGTGTCCATTGTTTCCTTGTCGCACGTAATTTTATCGGGGCTGTTGTACAAAACATAGTTCTTCTCACAGTCAATATACAGAACCGAACAGTCAGCCTTGTTTTCAAGCACATCCGCAACAATTGCATAGAAATCGTCAAGTGAGTAGCAGAATCTGATGCGCTCGATGAATTCCGACAAAAGAGCAGTTTCGCCGGAATACAATGCCGTCTGTTCTATGGAAGCATTTGCTTTGTTTGTTATCTGCTGACCAATGATAAGCAGCGTGCACAACAAAATGGCAACAAGCGTCCATGCAAACACAGCTGCGCCTTCCGTAGGGCTTTTGCCGGTGACAGGCGGAATAATAAAAATCGAAAGACAGATAAGCAGTGCGGTAATAACAACATCGGTAACAAGCAGAACAATTCGTCTTCTGGCTTTATACATAAACACCTCAAATAGTAAAATTACAATAGTAGTATACCATATTTTCGGCATATTTGGAGAATAATTGGAGTTTATAGGAAAAAAAAGCCTTTTTTTTAGCGCGCCAACGATGCAAGCGGAATTTGCTGCGGATTTACCGTCGGTTTTTCGATTGCGGCATACTGCTGCATGAGCTGCTGCTGTTCGCGGGTGAGCTTTGTAGGCAATTCAACAATGATTTTTACATACAAATCGCCCTTACGCGTTGTTCCAGAGAACGGAACACCTTCTTCCTTTATGCGGAGCAGTTTTCCTTGTGTTGTACCCGCAGGAATTTTAAGCCCGATTTCGCTGCCGTCAAGATTTTTAAGCGTTACATCGGCGCCAAGCACTGCCTGTGACAGACTGATTGGAATGGCGCAATACAAATCCTGCCCTTCGCGCTCGAAATATTTGTCTTCGCGCACGTGGACAATGACAATAAGGTCTCCTGCAGCGCCGCCGTTTACGCCGGCATCACCTTGGTGTGGAATGGTGATTCTTTTGCCATCGTCAACGCCAGCCGGAATAGTAAGTGTCATGACCTTGCTCTTTTCCTCAAGGCCTGTTCCATTGCAGGAAGCGCACGGATGATCTATGACAGAGCCTTTGCCGCCGCACTGCGGACAAGTCTGCTGTAATGAGAAGAAATTAACACTCCGATAAATCTGCCCCGCGCCTTTGCACATAGGGCATGTCTTGCGTTTAGCGCCAGCCGCACAGCCGGAGCCGCCGCATGACGAGCACACTTCATTATGGGAAAACCGTATGTCTTTCTTGCATCCGTAAACTGCATCTTTAAAATCAAGCTCGATGTCGTACCGGAGCATAGCCCCGTCTCCGGATTCACGTCTGGTTCTGCTGCCGGAGAATGAACCGCCGCCCATGCCGCCGCCAAAGAGATTCTGAAGAATGTCACTGAAACCATCACCAAAAATATCGCTGAAGTCGTGGGATGCATGACTGTATCCGCCGCCCTGCTCACCCATTCCGTCAAGTCCGGCAAAACCGTACTGGTCATAGACAGGCCGCTTCTGGTCATCGCTCAACACTTCGTACGCTTCCGTCGCTTCCTTGAATTTGTCCTCGGCTTCTTTGTTGCCTGGATTGCGGTCCGGATGGTACTTGATTGCCAGTTTGCGGTATGCTTTTTTAATCGTGTCTTTGTCGGCACTCTTATCTACGCCTAATACTTCGTAATAATCACGTTTTGCCATTTTTTGTTCTTCCTGAAACAGTGCGGTATTCTACCATAAAAATAACCTCCGCCGCAATGACGGAGGTTATCCTTCAAGTCAGAAAAGCTCCGGCTTATTTTTTGTCGTCGTGCACTTCGTACTCAGCGTCATCAGCCTTTCCTTTGTCAAAGCCTGATGCCTTGCCTGTATCACCTGCATCACCTGCACCGCCCGTCGGTCCGGCACCATTCGGTCCCGCACCACCCTGAGCCTGCTGCTGGGCTGCCTGTGCCTTGTACACTTCCTCGGCAATCTTGTAAGAAGCCTGCTTCAAATCTTCAGTCTTCTTCTTTATGTCGTCAACATTGTCGCCTTTGAGCGCTTCCTTCAAAGCGTCTGTTGCCTTCTGAATATTCTCCTGGTCGCCTTTAGAAACCTTGTCGCCAAGATCCTTGAGCGTTTTTTCAGTTGAATACACGAGGCTGTCAGCTTCGTTGCGCGCATCGATTGTCTCGCGTTTCTTCTTATCAGACTCGGCGTTCGCTTCTGCGTCCTTCACCATGCGGTTGATTTCCTCATCGCTCAAGCCGGAAGAGCTCTGAATCTGAATGTGCTGCTCCTTGCCAGTGCCAAGGTCCTTTGCGCTTACGTGCACAATGCCGTTGGCATCGATATCGAAGGTGACCTCAATCTGCGGAACACCACGAGGTGCTGGCGGAATGCCCACCAGGTCGAAGCGTCCGAGCGTGCGGTTCTGGTCTGCCATTTCGCGCTCACCCTGCAGAACGTGGATGCTTACTGCATTCTGACCGTCTGCTGCGGTTGAGAAGATCTGGCTCTTCTTTGTAGGAATAGTCGTATTGCGGTTGATGAGTCTCGTGAACACACCGCCCATTGTCTCGATACCGAGAGAAAGAGGTGTGACGTCGAGAAGGAGCACGTCCTTCACATCGCCCTTCAAAACACCGCCCTGAATTGCAGCACCAATTGCGACTGCTTCATCCGGGTTAACGGCACGGCTTCCTTCCTTGCCGAATATCTGCTTTACAATGTCCTGTACCTTTGGCATACGGCTTGAACCGCCGACGAGAAGAATCTCATCGATTTTGTCAGGGGTAAGGCCTGCATCTTTCATTGCTTTCTGGCACGGATCCTTTGTCGCTTCAAAGAGATCGTCTGTCATCTGCTCAAACTGCGCGCGGGTGAGGCTCTTCTGCAAGTGCTTCGGTCCGGTGCTATCTGCGGTGATGAACGGCAAGTTGATTTCAGCGGTTGCCTGGTTGGAAAGAGAAATCTTTGCATTCTCTGCAGCCTCACGAAGACGCTGGAGTGCCATTGGGTCTTTGCTGAGGTCAATGCCGGTATCAGCTTTGAAGCCGTCAATGAGCCAGTTCACGACGCGGCGGTCCCAGTCATCGCCACCAAGGTGTGTGTTGCCGTTTGTTGCCTTTACTTCGAAGACGCCGTCTCCGAGTTCGAGAATGGAAATATCGAATGTACCACCACCAAGGTCGTACACGGCGATTGTCTTTTCAGACTTGCTGTCTTTGTTGAAGCCGAATGCAAGCGCAGATGCGGTCGGTTCGTTGATAATGCGTTTTACATCGAGACCTGCAATCTTGCCGGCATCCTTTGTTGCCTGGCGCTGTGCGTCGTTGAAGTAAGCCGGAACGGTGATGACCGCTTCGCTTACGGTTTCGCCAAGGTAGTCCTCGGCAGTCTTCTTCATCTTCTGAAGGATGAATGCTGAAATCTCCTGCGGGCTGAACTCTTTCTTCGAGCCGCCTTCATCAACTTCAACACGGACATCCTCACCGTGATCTTTTACGGTATACGGAACGAGTTTGATTTCATTTGCAAGCTCGCTGTATTTGTGTCCGATGAAACGTTTGATTGAATAAACAGTGTTCTTTGGGTTTGTGACCATCTGGTTCTTTGCAGGAAGACCGACAACGCGGTCACCTTTTGCCGTAAAGCCGACAATTGACGGAGTAGTACGTCCGCCTTCCGAGTTCTGGATGACAACAGGTTCGCCGTTTTCCATGACGGCCACACATGAGTTTGTCGTTCCAAGGTCAATTCCAATAATTTTTCCCATAGTATTTCTTAGCTCCTCTATCTTATAAAAAACTGTTTTATGTGTTCCTTACGCCGCGCAAGCAGGATTTCCATCGTACCCGCCCGCAACACCGGAACTATTTTTTTTCAGCCTCAGCTTTCGGACCTTCACTCTTTGCATCCTTTGCTTCAGCCGACGCCTCAGACTTAACCGTTCCATCAGGCATGTTCACCATAACTTTTGCATGGCGAATCACACGGTTTCTGAGCTTGTAACCTTTCAAATATACTTCTTTTAAAACCGGTTCGGCAACAGCAGCCTGCACCGAGCCAATCGCTTCGTGGTCATCAGGATTAAATGCATCGCCAGCAGCGCCATACGGAACAAGGCCGTACTTGTTTTCAAGCATACTTGAAAGGCTCTTGCTGATGATTTTCACACCGTCAACGACTGACTTCACGTCGGTAGCCTTGTCTGCGGCATCGAGCGTGCGGTCAAAATTATCAAGACTGTCAAGCAAATCCTTCAACAAGTTTGCATTGGCATAGTCGATTGCTTCCTGTTTTTCCTGAATGGTGCGCTTGCGGTAGTTGTCAAAATCGGCGGCACGGCGCAACACCTGGTCTTTGTATGAATCGCGGTCCTTTGTAAGCTCTTCAACGCTCTTTTCAAGGGCTTCTATCTTTTCCTTTGCAAGCTCAAGCTCCGTCTTGGGAGCGGGCTTCTTTTCAGCGGCATCATTTTTCGCTGAATTACCAGCTTTTACGCCACCGGCGGCAGTTCCTTCAGCTGCGTGGTTCTGTGTCTTTGCACCAGCCTGATTCTGAGCGTCAGCGGTGTTTTTTGCTTCTTTCGGAGCGTCACCATTCTGATTGTTCCGCTGGTCTTTCATTTTTTCATCTGTATCAGCCATCACACTATCCTGTAAGTAATTATTGTTATCAATGAAGATACTAAAGCAGACAGCCAATCGTCAAGGGAATGGAGAAAAATAAACGAAAACACTCATATTATGGAAAGAAAACACATACACGGCAGGCAAAAATCAGGCGAAATAAAAAAGGGTGTGTGTCACCCCGCAGCGGAAAACCAAACCGCCCCGGGGAAGGGAAAACACACACCCTAACATAGAGGATATAAACAGCGCAAGCAGATGGCCTGATATTCCGGCGCAGAAACTGCTCCATGAAACCAAACCGAAGTCATGCTTGTACACAGACAATATACACATAAAAGAGGGACACCGGCTGTCCCATTCCTCAAAAAAACCTTTTTTTTGAATAAAGCAGTAAATCGTTATATTATATAAATTTATATCATTTTAGCAAAAAAAGGCACCTTTTTAACCGATTTTTAACACAAAATTCCCCACAGAAGCAATCTTTTCTTTTATACTTATTATACCATGATACAAACAATTTTACAGTTTGCCGGAAGCCTCTGTTTTTTGCTCTACGGAATGAAACTTATGAGCGACGGAGTGCAGAAATCTGCCGGAGAAAAACTCCAGTCAGCACTCCATTTCATGACAGGCAACAGATTCAAGGGTCTTTTGACTGGATGCTTTCTTACCATGATTATCCAGTCATCAGGCGCAACAACCGTAATGGTTGTCACCTTTGTAAACGCCGGGCTCATCTCGCTTGAGCAGTCAATCGGCGTCATCTTCGGTGCCAACATAGGAACAACAATCACCGCCTGGATTGTGGCGTTGTTCGGCTTCAGCTTTAAACTCGAAACATTCGCAGTACCGGTATTCGGACTGGGATTTCTGCTGACCATCGTGCGAAAGTGGCATGCGCAGGGATGGGGACAGTCAATCATGGGATTCGGCATTCTCTTCATCGCGCTTTCATGGCTTTCAAAGACGTTCACCCTTGACAACGCAACACTATCATTCCTGCCGGCGCTCCAGAACTGGGGAGTGGGAAGTATAGTAATAGCGTTTGCAATAGGACTCGTATTCACCGCGCTCATCCACTCATCTTCCGCAATGACGGCGATTGTCATCACCATGGCATACAACAAACTGCTTACCTGGGAATTTTCAGCCGCAATCGTAATTGGCAGCAACATTGGTTCAACAGTCGATTCTATCATGGCGACATTCGGCGCAAAAGTAAACGCAAAGCGCACTGCCCTTGTGCACGTTTTGTTCAACTGTGTAACAGCAGTCATCGCGCTTGTCTGTATCAAACCTTTTACACAGTTTGTAGACCTCATCACGCCGGGCACTGTTGAAGAAAATATCACCTATCACATTGCAATGCTTCATACTTGCTTCAACGTATTCGGCACGCTCATCTTCATTCCATTCACAAAACAAATTGCGCAACTTACCCAAGTGCTCATCAAAGCTGACAAAGATGAAACGCCATCGACATACGCGCTTACGTTCCCAGAAAAGGCGGCGGCAGAATCTCCTTCCGCATGTATCATCACCGCGCAAAAAGAAGTCAGTTCCATGTCAGACGTAGTGGTGCAAATGTTCGACCGTCTGCAGACAGGATTCACCGACCGCTCAGGAAGATTCATGTCAGACCACTATGACCACCTTGTTGATGAAGAAAATTATCTTGACCAGATGAAGGAACAGATTACAAAATACCTGCTCCGTGCCAATCAGCTTGATATCGACGACCGTCTGCACAACAATATCTCAGTAATGATTCAGATTGTAGAGGAACTTGAATCTCTGTCCGATGACTGCTTCAGCGTAGGCATGTACATCAAAAAAATGACAGAGAAGCAAATGGTATTTCCGCAGCAGGACTTTGACCGCATACTGCCCTATCTTGAACTTGCGCGCGAACTACTTTACTTCATCTACAAAAACATCAACTCCGTGCTCACCCAGGATCAACTTGATTTTGCGCACGAAATTGAAGAACAAATAGACACTGAAAGGAAGAATCTCAAGCGTCTTGCACGCAACAGACTTGAGACCGGCGCAAATGTAAAAGCGGAACTTCTGTATATTGACTTGGTGCGACAGATAGAAAAAATGGGTGACCGCTGCTTTGCAATTGCAGAACAGCTTGCTCTGACAAAATGAACCGCATGGCGCGCTCACTTCTTTTTTTATAACTGCAAGAGGTATCTATGAAAATTCTTGTTGTGGATGACGAAGAACCGATACGCGAACTGATTGCCTACAATGTGGAAAAGAATGCATACACGGCAATCACTGCAAAAAATGGAAAAGAAGCACTTGAAGAAGCACGAACGCAGCTGCCTGATTTGATTGTGCTTGACTTAATGCTTCCCGACATGAGCGGACTCGACATATGCCGCATTCTAAAGAACGACAGCACGACGCAATCAATACCAATTGTAATGGTGACGGCAAAAACTGAAGACAGCGACATAGTTGCAGGACTAGAACTTGGCGCCGATGACTACGTAACAAAACCTTTCAGTCCGCGCGTACTCATGGCCCGCATACAGAGTGTGCTACGCCGCAGAAATAACTCTGCCAGCGTTTGTCCGCCGGAAGAAATACAGCTACACAACATGACACTCTCGTTGCAGAAGCACGAAGTAAAAAAAGATGGTGAACCGGTAGATTTAAGTGCCACAGAATTTTCCATACTTGCATTCCTTGCCCAACATGCAGGACAAGTGTTCAGCCGCCAGCAAATAATCAATGCAGTAAAAGGCTCATCATATCCGGTCACCGACCGTTCCATAGACGTACAAATTCTTGGCATTCGGCGCAAACTTGGTGATCACGCAGAAAGTGAAACGCCGCTCATAGAAACACTGCGTGGCGTAGGTTACCGAATGACAGAAGATGATTCCGCCCAGCCGGCAAAGAATACTGTTGCAAAGGAAAAATAAAAGAATGAAAACACATAAACCGTTAAAAACGTGGGTACTTCTCTTTGTAGTGAATGGCATGGTTCTTGCAGCAGGTTTTGTTTTACTACTCTGCATAAGCCTCAAATCTCTTCAAGACACCGCCCTCCTGCAGACTGAACAAAATCTCAAGAGTTTTGCATATTCACTCGACAAGTTGCTTCCATCTCCGCCTGCGGACATTGATTTGTTTGTAAAAAACCTCACCCGGTCAGATCCGGCATACCGCATCACCGTTGTTGCAAAAGACGGAACTGTCATTGCAGATTCAATTGCAAATCCTTCCACAATGGAAAATCATGCGATGCGTTCTGAAATAAGAAATGCGCTCGCAGGCAAAGAAGGCGTTTCGCTGCACACTAGCTCTGTCACAAAAAAACAGCTTATGTATTTTGCAATTCCATCAATGTATGACGGTCAACTTGTCGCACTTCGTCTTTCAATGCCTGTCGATGAAACAGTTTTCTTTTCAACTTCAACGCGTGGCTCTCTCATTGCCGTGGC
>JGI20225J20221_1000949_pt1 | contig 37161 bp, 33 predicted proteins | sample BioMet4_FD_20221 | JGI IMG/M metagenome (IMG submission 20221)
GCTTGCCACCTACGTATTACCGCGGCTGCTGGCACGTAGTTAGCCGTGGCTTATTCAAGGGGTACCGTCTTCTACTCTTCCCCCTTAAAAGAAGTTTACAACCCGAAAGCCTTCTTCCTTCACGCGGCGTTGCTGGGTCAGACTTTCGTCCATTGCCCAATATTCCCCACTGCTGCCTCCCGTAGGAGTCTGGGCCGTATCTCAGTCCCAATGTGGCCGGTCAACCTCTCAGTCCGGCTACTGATCGTCGCCTTGGTGGGCCGTTACCTCACCAACTAGCTAATCAGACGCGAGGCCATCTTTCAGCAATAAATCTTTGACATTCAAGGGATGTCCCCCAAATGTATTATGCGGTATTAGCAGTCGTTTCCAACTGTTGTCCCCCACTGAAAGGCAGGTTCCTCACGCGTTACTCACCAGTCCGCCACTAAGTAATTCACTCCATTGGCCGAAACCTCTTTCGTGAATACTCCGTTCGACTTGCATGTGTTAAGCACGCCGCCAGCGTTCGTCCTGAGCCAGGATCAAACTCTCTATAAATAGTATCAAAACGAATCTTGCGACTCGATCTAATCTTTTACAGAGCTATCATCATAGCTTCATGTTTTATAGCTACAAGTCCCGGTAATTGACTTAACCCGGCCTTGCAACTTCTTCGGCGACACTCTGTGATTTCTCACAAAGCATCTACCGCTGGTGCTTTCTTTTTCGTTACGTTGTTTAATTTACAAGGTACACGCCGCTTCGGCGGAACATTGCTATTGTACAGGAAGCTTTGCCTTTTGTCAAGAGTTTTTTCAACTCTTTTTGACTTTTTGCATCGCCCGCTCTGTGAAACAGCCTGATTAGGTTACCACAGTTTCCCGTGTTTTGTCAAGCTTTTTTTCAAGAACTTAACTTCCCCTTTTCAGTTCCGCCGTCCACTCTCGCGGACAGCTTTGTTAGAATACCAGCCTCAACCAAAATTGTCAACCCCTTTTCGACTTCTTTTTTCTTTTTTTGATATTTATCATCTTTTTTCCTTATAGCGGCCGTCCCACTGGCAATTTCGAAATGGCTCTGGGCTTTTTTGCTTATATATGATATGATATGCATATATGAAATTTATTAAACAGAGGTGATTTCTCTGCGTATCCATCGTATGAGCGCCACATTCGGCAAACTGAATCAGGAAACTCTGGTTCTGTCCGACGGCCTGAACATTTTGCAGGCACCCAATGAGACCGGCAAATCCACCTGGTGCGCGTTTCTGCTCTCCATGCTGTACGGCATCAACAGCCGGGAACGGGATCGGGCGGGCTTTATTGCGGACAAGAACCGCTACGCGCCCTGGAGCGGCGCGGTCATGTCTGGCCGTCTGGACTGTCACGCCGGGAATGATGAGCTGACGCTTTTCCGGGAGACAAAGCGGCAGACTGCTCCTATGGGCGATTTTAAGGCAGTCTATGCCGGAACCGGCGACGAATATCCGGGCATCACCGGTCAAACCTGCGGTGAAACTCTGCTCGGCGTCAGTCGGGAGGTCTATGAGCGCAGCGCTTTTATCCGTCAGACAGGTCTCGCCATCAGCCAGGACGCGGGCCTTGAAAAGCGGATCGCCGCCCTCATCACCACCGGCGAGGAAGACACGTCCTACTCCGAGGCCGCCGATACATTAAAAAGGCAATTGAACCGCCGCCGACATAACAGGACCGGTCAGATTCCGGCGCTGGAGCTGGAGTTGGCGGAGACAAAACAGCAGCTGGACGCTCTGTCGGGTGCGGAAAGCAAGCTTGTGGAAGCCCAGCGGGACATTGCGCGCCTGTCCCAGCGGGAAACGGACCTCTCCGCACTTTTGAAGCTCCACGACCACTGGGACGCAGCCCAGGAGCGCCGGGTTTTGGAGGCGGCGGAGACCGCTGCCGTGGAAGCGACGCAAGCAGCTTCCAATCTCCGTCGGCAGGCGGAGGAAACCCGTCTGCCGCAAAACGAGACCATCGCCCGGCTCCGGGGGGCCATCGTCAATCTGGAAACGGTGCGCAAAAGCGAGGAAAAGGCCATGGTGGAAAAGGACACTGCCATGAGAGCCAGCGTCAAGGCTGAAGCCGCTGTCAGCGAAAGTCCCTTCGCGGGGCGGACGGCAGAGGAAGCCCGCAGAGCCACGCAAAACATCCCCTTTGTCCGCCCTAAAGCATGGTGGTTTCCCGTTCTCTTGCTGATTCTAGGCGCTGGGGGAACATTTTTTTTGAGCGTCCTGAACGGAGCGCCATATCCACTGTGGGCTCTTGCCGCGATGGGAGGCATCTGCTTTCTGTCGGGCGTTTTTGCCGTTTTCAACCGGGAACGGAGTGACCGGAAAAAGCTAGCTGCATACCTCTCCGCTTATGGCACGACCTCTGTTGAAGGCCTTGCATCTTTGACTGACACCTATGCCGCGCTCTGCCAAGCTCGGGATGAGGCCCAGAATACGGTGGTAAAAACCACCGCCACCTACGACGCGCTGTACGCCTCCCTTACCTCCAACGAACAGGGCATCTTGCTGGAGGTCCGCCGGTTCGCGCCCGCCGCGTTTGACATTCCTGCCGCTGACGCAGCGCTGCGGGAGTGTGCTGTCCGGCGCAGGGAGCTCTCTGCCGCTCAGACCGCCGCGGAATCTGCCCAACTGCGGTATGAGACCATACGCCGCCAATCTCCTGCCGAAGTGCTTTCGGCAGACGTCCTCCCCACCGCGCCTCCGGAACAGAGCCGGGAGACGTTGAGCGCGGCCCTGCTGTCCGTGAAAGCGGAGCTCGCCGCCGCCCAATCCACTGCCGACCGGCTCTCCGGTCAGATTGCCGCTCTGGGCGGCCGAGCCGCGCTGGAAGCGCAGGCCGAGCAGCTCTCCGGACAAATTGAAACTCTGGAGGGGGAATTTCAGTCCATCGCCTTGGCTATGGAAACGCTGGAGGGCGCCAACACGGAGCTGCAAAATCGTTTTTCCCCGGAGCTGGGGCGGCGGACTGCGCAGATTTTCTCCGCCCTCACCGGCGGGGTCTATACCGGCGTGGTGCTGGACCGCAGCTTTCACCTCTCGGCTGAACCGGCAGGAGACGCGGTTTGGCGGGATGCACAGCTGCTTTCCGCCGGAGCGGGCGATCAGCTGTATCTGGCTGCGCGGCTGGCTATCTGCGAGCTGGTTCTGCCGGAGGAAGATGCGCCTCCGCTGGTACTGGACGACGCTCTTGCAAATTTCGATGACCGGCGCTGTGAAACCGCCCTGCGTCTTTTGAAGGAGGAAGGGAAAAAGCGTCAGATCCTTCTCTTCACCTGCCACAGCCGGGAAGCCGCCTTTTTTGCGAATGACCCGGAGATTGCCGTCCAGAGGTTGACGAACGGCCCGTCCGGGGTATAAGATATCTTCCGATCCAAATACTACTATTTTAAGTGACATTCATAAATATGGCAAAAGGAGTATTGACATGAGCGAATGCACCCACGATTGTTCTACCTGCGGAGAGAGCTGCGGAGAGCGGCAGGAACCCCAGTCCCTGCTGAAAGAGGCCAACCCCGGCAGTCACATCGGGAAGGTCTATGGCGTTGTCTCCGGCAAGGGAGGCGTCGGCAAATCCATGGTCACCAGTCAGCTGGCGGTAACCATGAGGCGGCGGGGCTTTAAAACCGGCATTCTGGACGCCGACGTCACCGGTCCCTCCATTCCCAAGGCGTTCGGCATTCACGAACGCGCCAAGGGCGACGGTCAGTCTCTCCTGCCCGCCGAAACCAAGACCGGCATTGAGATCATGTCCACCAACCTGCTGCTGGAGCATGAGACCGACCCGGTGATCTGGCGCGGTCCTGTGATTTCCGGTGTGGTCCAGCAATTCTGGACGGACGTGATCTGGGACGTGGACTACCTGTTTGTGGATATGCCTCCCGGAACGGGCGACGTGTCCCTCTCCGTGTTCCAGTCCATTCCTCTGGATGGTATCCTCATCGTGGCCTCTCCCCAGGAGCTGGTGGGCATGGTGGTGGAAAAAGCCGTGAAGATGGCGGAGATGATGGAGGTTCCCATTCTGGGTCTGGTGGAAAACATGAGCTATGTGGCCTGCCCGGACTGCGGGAAAAAGATCTATCTGTTCGGCGAGGGCAAAACCGCCGAGGCCGCCGCGCGGCACAGTCTAAAGCTCTTGGCGCAGATGCCCGTTGACCCGGCTCTGGCCGCGCTCACCGACGCAGGTAACATCGAGGATTTTCAGGGCGACTGGCTCTCCGCCGCCGCCGACGCCGTCGAAGGCAAATAATTATGGACGAAACGGGGCAGGCATCGCTTTGATGCCCGCCCCGTTTTTTTATGCCGTTTCAGGTTGCATTCTTTTCTCCGAAAATCTGCCGGTCCATCCATCCTCGGAGAATCCAGCTGATATAGATCGCTGCCAATCCCATGGCGGCAACCACGGCTTTCCGCAAAGAGTCCGGCGCAGCAAGCACGGAGAGCAAAATTCCCACACCTCCGCCGCCACAAGCATCACTGATTCGTTTCCGCCTCAGCCATATTTTCTGCTCTGTCAACGCCGTGAGTACATTGATGTCCGCCGCCTGCCGAAAGTCAAAATCCTTCAGACGCCGTCCGCTCAAAAGCTCGTTGACGCCGATTTTCAAAGCTTCACACAGCGGCACCAGTGCCGCCAGATCCGGCATATAATTTCCGGTCTCCCAGCGAGAAACCGTCTTGTTCGTCACGTTCAGCTTCTCCCCCAGCTCTGCCTGCGTCCACCCTTTCTCCCGGCGCAGCGCCGCGATAAATGCCCCAATCACTTTCTGGTCCAAATCATCCGCCTCCCTTTGGATAAGGATAGCACGGAGAGGAAGTTTTGTCTTCCCCTCATACAGCGATTTCCCGTATAAAGACAAATTTAACAAGCATTGTTTCCAGAAAACCTCGTTTTTGTCTGTAAAAACAGTTGCAAAATTGCGCCCCATCCATAATAATAGTACTGATCAAAAAACACGCGTCCCCGCACCGGGGCGCGAAATAAACGGAGGGGGACACAGCTCATGCAGGAATTGAAGGACCGCATTGCCAGAGAAGGCAAGGTTCTGCCCGGCAATATCATCAAGGTGGACGGTTTTCTGAATCACCGGATCGACACCACCCTGATGGTCCACATAGCCGAAGAATTCGGCCGGTATTTTGACATGGATCAAGTCACCATGATCCTCACCGCCGAGGCCAGCGGCATCGCTTTGGCAGCGATCTGCGCACAGCACTTCGGCAAGCCCATGGTCTTTGCCAAGAAAGCCAAGAGCGACAATATTGAGGGCGGTCTCTATCAAAGTGATATCTTCTCTTATACCTATAAGAAGAAGATTACCCTGCTGGTAAGCAAAGAATGGCTCTCCGCCGACGACAAGGTCCTGATCATCGACGACTTTATGGCCAACGGAGAGGCTATGCGCGGCCTATGTGACATTGTGAAAGCCGCCGGCGCTTCGCTGGTTGGTATTGGCTGCGCCGTGGAAAAGGGCTTCCAGGGCGGCGGTGACCGGCTTCGGGCTGCGGGCATGAATTTGAAATCTCTGGCCATCATCGAATCCGCCGAGCCGGGCAATATCGTATTCCGGGAGGACGACTGATATGCAGAAAGTCATCGTTCTGGACTTTGGCGGGCAGTATAACCAGCTCATTGCCCGCCGTGTCCGCGAGTGCAATGTCTACTGCGAGGTAAAGCCCTATTCCACCCCTCTGACCGATTTGAATACAGACCCCCCCATTGGCATCATCTTTACCGGCGGGCCCAATAGCGTATACGACCCCGCCTCTCCTCAGGTGGATCCGGCTATTTTCGAGCTTGGCGTTCCCATTCTGGGTATTTGCTATGGCTGCCAGCTGCTGGCCCATCATCTGGGCGGCAAGGTCACTGCCGGCACTGGGGACACTGCCCGGGAATATGGTAAGACCGAGACCTATTTCAACACGGAATGCAAGCTCTTTAAGGGGCTTCCCCGGGAGGGCATCACTTGGATGAGCCATGGCGACTATATGGAAAAGGTCCCCGCTGGCTTCTCTCTGGTGGCCCACTCCGACGCCTGCCCCACCGTTGCAATCTGCGATGAGGCGCGGAGTTTTTACGGCGTCCAGTTCCACCCCGAGGTCAACCACACCCAACATGGGTCCGACATGATCCGTAACTTCCTCTATGAGGTCTGCGGCGCCGCGGGCGACTGGACCATGGGCGACTACAGGGATACCGCCATTGGTCAAATCCGTGAGAAGGTCGGGGACGGCAAGGTGCTGCTGGCCCTTTCCGGCGGAGTGGATTCCTCTGTGGCGGCTGCGCTGATCGCCGAGGCCGTTGGAAAGCAGCTGACCTGTGTTTTCGTGGATCACGGACTGATGCGTCTGAACGAAGGAGACGAGGTAGAAGCCGCATTCAAAAAATGGGACGTCAATTTTGTTCGCGCCAACGCCGAAGATCTGTTTTTGGACAAGCTGGCGGGCGTGACAGAGCCAGAGCATAAGCGCAAGATCATCGGCGAGGAGTTCATCCGGGTCTTTGAAGCAGAAGCCAAAAAGATCGGCAAAGTGGATTATCTGGCGCAGGGCACCATTTATCCGGATGTGATTGAGTCGGGTTTGGGTACCTCCGCCACCATTAAGAGCCACCACAACGTGGGCGGGCTTCCCGACTTTGTGGACTTCAAGGAGATCATTGAACCCCTGCGGATGCTGTTTAAGGATGAGGTACGAAGCTTAGGCCGGGAGCTTGGCCTGCCGGAATACCTGGTCATGCGCCAGCCGTTCCCCGGACCCGGCCTTGCCATCCGGGTGATTGGGGAGATCACGAAGGAGAAGCTGGACACCCTGCGTCTGGCAGACTTCATTTTCCGGGACGAGATTGCAAAGGCGCATCTGGAGAGCTCCATGAATCAGTATTTCGCGGTGCTGACCAATATGCGCTCCGTGGGCGTCATGGGCGACGGGCGGACCTATGATTACACGCTGGCCCTGCGCAGCGTAACAACCACGGATTTCATGACCGCCGACTGGACCCGTATCCCCTACGACGTGCTGGACCGCGTGTCCACCCGCATCGTCAACGAAGTTCCCCACATCAACCGCATCGTCTACGACATCACCTCCAAGCCCCCGGCCACCATCGAGTGGGAATAATAGCGCAAAGTCAGGTATCCATTGTACCGCAATGGATACCTGACTTTTATTTTGTCGTTTGACCACATTTTGACCACTATTTTATCCTGTTGTTTACCCCTTATTTTGCAAATAGCACATCGACAATAAAAATAATTAGGGGTATTTTTAATATGGGCAAAGGAGCACTCCATCTTTGAAGAACGCTAAATTGTCAATGTGAACTTGCTTTGCCAATGGTTCGTCTTTCAGAAACCACGTTCAATTCACTTGCTATTTAGAGGAGGGGAAATCTTTGACATACGCTTCATATAACGAAATCATATCGCTCTCCAAATCTCTTGGATTCGACACAACAAATAACGCTGATCTAATTCGTGAATACTTTTTTCTCACTCTGATTCACAGTTGGAAGGGCAAGAATGCAGGTAGCAAGGCCATATATGAATCATCCAAGTTTTTTAATATTTGGAATCGATATCAAATGGATTTTTTTGATTCGGAGCAAGTTGGGAAAACCAGTTTTTGGGAGACTGTTGATGCTCTTTTATTACTCTTTCAAATTAACAATCTCTATGATTTTCAAAATTTTGTATGTAAATTATGTCCTTGGGTTATCGCAGATTGGCAAGCTTTTGAATCTACATTTTCTCATGATGATTTATCCATCGGTTCCAAAGTAGCCGCCTTGGCACTCCTTCTCAAATATATCGGCTTAAGTGCAGATTACGATAATATCTCAAGTGTTGACCCACAACAATTCTTTGAAAAGATGGTTTTGATTCTATTTGGAAAAATGCAACAACCCTATCAAGTGAGATTTTTTTCTCTTGTTGGAATGCTGTTTTTACACACGAGCTACGGAGGTGTCTTTGGACAGGTAAAAAAAGCCGTTCGAACTCATCAACGCCGCAGGTATCAACCGTGGGTTATGGACATAGACACTCTTAATTTTAAGAAAGACGTGGACTGCGTCAGACTGCGGAACGCCATATAAAGGCAGCGGTTGGAAACGAGCATTGCGCTGCATAAAAAGAAATACAAAAGAGGGCTGGCGCTTTGCAAGGCAAAGCTGCCAGCCCTCTTTTGCCGATACGCAGGGTGAGCGCAGGTTCTAAAGGGTGAAAATCCTCAGTTGCGGGAAGGGCATAGTTTAACACCAAGGGTGTCCATCGCTGGGTAGAATTTGAAAGCACAACTCTACCGTAAGGGTCCCAAGCCGCCTATTGTGAAACTTCCGTTGGGGAGGCAGTTTTCATCTTGCACCGACAAGACTACCTCGTCCCTGCTCCATCGCGTGACAACTCCCACAAAATTTTTTGGGTTCTTTCTTGCCCGGGACTCAGTTACAAACTTCAGATGCGCTTGCAGATTCTGGGAAAGATATTCCAGCTTTTTGAGAAAGGCATAGCAAAGATTCTTCTCCGCCTTTGTGCTAAAAGCCAAGTATATCGCCTACTAATAGCACGGTAATCCGCCCTGGAACCTTGTTAAATCGCGTAACAAGAATTTGACAGCACATACAATCTACGTGTGTGCAGTTTCCGCATTTTCCGGTCAATCCACATGGCGTACCCAAATTGTGACGTAACGCGTTAGCAGTGCAGGCATCTGTACGAATACGTTTAATGGCCGAATCCACATCTGCGGTAATTTTGTTAATACCCACCACAGCAATCACATGTTCCGGGCCGAAGCAGAGAGCGGCACAACGATTGCCTCTCCCATCGATATTCACTAACTCGCCATTTAGCGTAATTGCATTACTGCTGGTTAAATAATAGTCACAGGATAGAGCGCGGCGCATAATTTCTGTTCTTTGCGCAATGTCCTGGCCTGCAGCCTCTCGGTCGATTACTTTGTACTGTGGATCGGCGCGGAAATAGTCCTTAATACCTAGGCTTTCCAGCGTATGAGAGTCGCCCCAGCTTACGGATGACTCGACCGGCAAATTTTCCTTAATCCAGTTAAGCACCTGATTAGCATTATCAAAGTAAAAGCCTTCCATCTGCCTGCGATGCAGTGCTGAGATAACTGTGGCCGCTTTGATGCGGCCTGCTTCCCGCATAAATTCTTCCATTTCGAATAGCTCCTTAAAATGTCAGAGTACAGTGTGCTTCATAACATGTACATCAGTCACAACATCTTAATTAATCACGAACGTAAACGTAGCCTTCCATAATTCTCCTAGCAGTGCGGTCCAGATTGCCGCTGAGAACAGTATAGGTTCCGTCAGGGTTTTCCTGTAGGTCTGCGTAGGCATCCATGATTCCCCAGGGATGACCGATGGCAATGTGATTAACCCGATTGGAAGGGTTCTTACCTTCACTGCAGACAATTTCATTCACAATCGTCCCGGGAGTATTGGCTGCGGTGACGGTGCAGATGGCCCCGGTACCCATGTAGGCATCAATCATCTTCATGCCTACTGAGAATAGCCGCCCCACCATGTCAATCTTACTGGCAAAAATGGTCTTACCGCTGCCGGCGGTGTAATTCACAGGCTTAGTCGCAAAGGCAATTTTAGGTAGGGTCTGGCTGTTCTTTTTGGCATCTTCCAGATCCGTGGCAAAGCCCAGCAGGATAGCTCCGGTGCCACGAATAATTTCCAGCTTCCGGCAGATCTCAGTGCAGTTGGGCAGAGCGTTGAACTCAGAGGGGATTTCACTGCCCCTGACACCAAAGTCCTCAGGATGAACAAAAATTACAGGGTTAGCAGCATCCACAAAGCTGTATTCGTATGTCTTTCCCTCAATTTCAATGGTATCTTTCACATGACCGGTCGGCAATAGCTTTCCTGAAGAAGCCCCCTGAGGTGCCAGAAATTTCAGGGTAACCTTTGCAGCAGTTCCAGGTACGCCATCAATAGCGAAGTCGCCCTCTGTGACGGCGCGGCCATTCTTTACGGGAACCTGTGCAACAATTTCTTTCTGAGTGTTCGTGTTAAAAATATGTACCTCTGTCATGGGTTCCACCGGCTCCACCAAACCTTCATCAATGGCATAGGGTCCAACGGCGGAGGATATGTTACCACAGTTCATGGTCTTGCCCACAATGGGGTTGCTTACGTCAACCTGACCGAAATCATAGTCCACATCGATCCCGGGACGCTCGCTTTTTTTAATGACAGCCACCTTGCTGGTAGAAGTGTTAGCGCCGCCCATACCATCGATCTGGCGGCGGTCCGGGGAGCCGAAAGCGCTAAGGATGATCTTGTCACGCTCCTCTACATTCTTGGGAAGATCCTCATCGCGGAAGAATACAGCCTTGCTCGTACCACCTCGCATATAGACACATGAAATCTTTTTGTTGGGTTTGTACATAAAAACGCCTCACTTTCTAATCAAATAGTATAAATTACATTTAATCTATTTCTTTTCGTTTCTTTTTTCTAAAATGTGCTATAATATGTTCAGTTGCAATTTTAAATTGCAGTCTTCAAAAAGTTCTGAAACTAATTTGAAAGTTGGGTTAAGTAATATGCTGAATAACTTTCAATATTTCTTAGTTCTCGCGGAGGAACTGAACATTTCCAAAGCGGCGGACCGTCTATTCATCTCCCACCAGTGTCTGAGTAAATACCTTAAAAATTTGGAAGATGAATATGGAGTAATGCTTTTTCACCGTAAGCCGAAGTTTGCTCTCACTTATGCGGGAGAACTTGTTCTGCAATCCCTTCGCAAAATTGAACTCATTGATGCAAATCTATCCAGTCAGCTGGCAGAACTGCAGGATGGCAAAACAGGGGAGGTACGCATCGGCATCACTGAGGGCCGTCTGCGCATTATGATCCCTGATCTGCTGGAGGAGTTCAAAAAATTGTATCCCAATATTTTGGTTAAGGTCATAAGTGCGCCGTCACCTGAAATGCTGGAACAGCTTCTGCAAAACAAGCTGGATTTCATCGTGGCTGGCTCTGCCGATAATCCAAACCCCAATTTAATTTACCAGACCATTTTGAATGAGCGGTTATATTTAGTTATTTCTGACAATCTGTTACAGCAATATTTTGGAGATAAGTTTTTGGCTTGCAAAAAGGCATTTTCTGAGCAGGGAGTCGATCTTTGTCAACTCAAAGACGTTCCCTTCGTTCTTAATTATAAAGGATTTAGCTCTCGAACTATGCTGGATAATTATTTGTTTAAGCTAGGAACCCAGCTCAATGTCATTTATGAAGCCACCCAGCCGGACCTCCATCTCATGATGGCCGCCCGCGATTATGCGGCCACCATCTGCCTGACCATGTATCTACCCAATGTCTGGCAACTAAACGAAGCTGACAAATCAGGTAACAAATTGAACGTGTTCCATATCGCGGGACTCAATAACACGAATCCAGTCTTCATGATTTCAACCAAGGGTAAATACATGCCAGAATATGCCCGACAACTATGTTCTCTTATTAAAAAGCAGTGCCAGTATTACGAGAATATCCACTATTGAATAGCATCACAATAAATCCATCACACCATGGAGGCTCTCTTGCTTATCCAAAATGTTTATCTGGGCAACAATGTCCTTTGCATTCTCTTCTAACATAATGGCTTTGGCATTAGCCAAGAACTTTTTTTCCAGCTCCACCCATCCTACTGGGTTATTGGGTGAACCCTTCAAATCATACAGCTCTTTCTCAAAAATTCGACCGTTCTTGAGGACTATCTTTACTTTGGCACCGCGCTTTCGAGGATAAACCGCCTGTACGTCCTGGTCAACCACGCAGGTAACTTTTTGGGCCAGTGCTAAGGTTTGAGGGTCAGTATAATAAGGCGAGGTCAGGTGTACCACACCGAAGCCGTGTTCCCGCAAAGCAACGGCGGACCCATAGGCTAAGCTGAATTTGGCTTCCCCAGCATTTTTAGGGGCCTTAATAATACCGGTTAGGTCGTATGCTACCTGATGGGTACCAATCCAGATGCTTTCCACTTCATCTGCAACTATTCCCTGCTCCTCAGCTATGTCCAGTACGGCCTCAATGCCTGGCTGAGCATGGCGACAGGAAGGATACATTTTATTGTAGGTGTCACCGATGGTGTACACCCTTCCTAAATCGCGGCAGACATCTTCCACGTCTACATTTTTTGATTGGGTAACAAACATGCCCGTTTTACCTTCCAAGGCGGAAAGACAGCCTTCCATTCCGGTCTGGGCAATATAGGCAGCCATAATGCCGTTGTAAGCGGCGTTTCCCACCTGTACACATTTGGAGCGTTGTCCAGATTTTGTGGCCTCCATGGTGCCGCTTGCCAACATGCCTGCCTGGCCCAAGCCGTTGGCGAGTTGTTCGGCTGTAAGTCCCATCAGCTTACCGGCTACCGCCATGGCACCATATACTCCACAATTACTGGAAGGGTGGAAACCGATGTTAATTTGCTCCGGATTTACATGTGAGGCAATACGATAGGTTACTTCATATCCGATTGCCACTGCCGTGATGACCTGTTTGCCGGTACAGCCTAGCTCCTCACCCATCGTCAATGCAGTTGGAACCACAACAGCTCCTGCGTGGCATCCAGCGTTCTTGTGTCCGTCATCAAGTTCAATAGCGTGGGCAAATGTAGAATTGATCATAGCCGCACGAGCAGCGGGAAACTCCTTTGACTTGCTGCCGATCACGCAACAACGCCCATTGCCAAGCTGACGACATGCCTCCTTTAGCTGTTCGGAGTAATCCCAATTGCAACTACCAGCAATGGCAGCACCTAGGCTGTCCATAATACGCTCCTTGACTAGATAAATGACTTTCTCCGGTAAATCTTCATAATTGGTCTCCGAGATAAATTTTGCAAATTGTTCCGTTAAAAACATATACTTGCAACCTTTCTTTTATAAAGCTGCCGTACCGGAAAGAGCACTTCAGGCACGGCAGCTTGATTCATATTAGGAGTTCCATGGAATAAGCAGACTTACCGGGGCTGCGAGCTCATCAAATTTTTGAATTTGAGCGCAGAGTTTATCACAATACTGCATATATGGAGTGCCTTCCGCCAGATGAATGAACTTTTCGCGCAGTTGTTCCCAAGAGAACGGGTTTTCTGCCTCGCCACGGGGTAATGGACTCCATTGTTCGCAGCAGCGACCATCCTTCGTCCTGATTATAATATTTACTGCACCCCAATGGCTGGGATTGGCTTTTACATAATTGTCTATTTCTTTTTCCATAACTAGCTTGACCTTGGAAGCTAATGCAAATGTCTCTGGTTGCCCTAGAGCATTCACCAGTACTTTTTCGCTTGCAATATGACCGTTTATCATTGATACAGCCAAAGCAAACTCAATGCTGCTCTGAGCTCCGATCTCGGTAGTCGGATGGGGCTTGGACAGACGACCTACAAAAGGAGTCGTATGGACTTCGATGCATTCTGCGTCCTCAGCGCGGATGTTGCTAGAATTTCGTATATCCAGCAAAGCGTCTACAGCGGCATGCAAACCACGCATGCAAGCATACATCTTGAAATAGATCTCTTTAATCTTGTATATTTGGCCTAAACCTTCTAAAGCTTTCTCGGGCGCAGGAGCATTGGAAAATGCTTGAATGAAACCCTTATTTCCTTCAAGTGCCTGCGTTGCACCGGTAAAACCGGACTGCGCCAACCGCACTGCTTTAACCGCGGTATCGATAGCCCATGTTCCGCACAGTACTTTTCCCATTGAACCGTCGTTCTGGTACTCAATTAAACCACTCGCGAATAATGCCGCAATCCCCAGCGCATTTTCTATTTGATCCTCACCCAGTTCAAACAACTTGGCTAACGTTGCCGTGCAGGCCACGGCACCAGTAACGCCCGTGGAATCGAAGCCTCGGTCACGATAAGAGGTTGGATTAATAGCCGCGCCCAAACGAGTATACACCTCGTAACCAGCCACGATGGCAGTCAAAATCTTTTGCCCACTACTGCTGCACTTTTGTCCATAAATCATGGCAGCGGGTACAAGCACACTGCCAGGATGACCCATGGCGTAACGATGACCATCGTCTAGGTCAGCGCAACGGGCCATTACTGCAGCAGCGAAGGCCGCACTATCTAAATCATACTTTTCGCCGCCGGGAATGACTGCCTTTTCCTCTCTGCTTAGGTTGGCAGAGAATCTATCTATATACTGCAACGCGCGGTTTCCCATATCTGAGTAACGACCGTAGATCATGTTGCCTATGCAGTCCAGAATACAGTTTTCAGCAGCCACTATTACGTCCTGCGGAAGTTGATCATAGGTTAAGCTTTTAATAAAAGATGCATATTGCTGTATCATGCTACTCATCTTGAAACCTCTTTTTTAGTGATTTGATTATTCCCAATCTTACCCCACAAAAGAGCGACGGCCAGAGTTGCGATACCGATTAAGTCAGTGATAGTACCGGGATATAACATAATAATGGCAGAAAAGCCCATCAGGATACGGGGCAGCTTTTTCGGGCTAGGCATACCATACATGGAGGCACTCAGAGACATAACTGCAATAGTAGCTATCACTGCGGTCTGAACAATCTCAAAGACAGTACCTTGTCCCAAAATTGCTGGGCGCAGAATAAACATATAAGGAAGGATAAACCCTGCTAATCCAATTTTTACGGCACTCCATCCTGTACGGTTGGCGTCAGCTCCCGCTAAACCAGCTCCCGCATAGGAGGCGAGCGCTACAGGGGGTGTAATGGCTGCGATAACGCCAAAATAAAATACGAACATGTGTGCAGAGAGCGGAGCAACCCCTAATTGGATCAGAGCAGGTGCAGCTAAAACGCTCAGAATAATATAAACGCCGGACGTGGGCAAACCCATGCCCAAGATAATGCCTGCAATCATTGTGAGAACCATCAAGATATACAGGTTACTACCAGACAAGGCCACAAGTAAACTGGACATCTTTAGGCCCAGACCAGTCAGGCTCAACATACCGATGGCGACACCAGCCGTTGCACATGCCAGAGCTACAGTGCAAATCTCTCGAGCAGCCTCTGCGAAAGCAAGGCAAATCGCTTTTGAACCCATCTTGTTGCTTTTGGTGAACCAGCTTACAATTAAGGTAGCGCCAATAGCCCACAGAGCGGACTTGGAACTGGACCACTGGATCACGCAGAGCAGGACGACTAACAAAATAATGGGCAGCAGCAGGAACCCTTCCGTCTTGAGTATTTTTTTGCCGTCGGGCAACTCGCTCGCGGGCAGTCCCTTTAAACCGCCTTTAATGGCCATCAAATCCACTACAAAGAACACTTGGAAAAAGTAAAGTGCGGCGGGAATGATGGCACACAACGCAACTGTTCGGTAGTTTACACCGATGGTCTCAGCCATAATAAAAGCAGCAGCACCCATGATAGGAGGCATGATTTGACCACCAGTGGAAGCAACGGCGCAGATGGCGCCTGCACTTTCCGGCTGATAACCGACCCGCTTCATCAATGGAATCGTCAGACTGCCAGTCGAAGCTACATTGGCAATAGCGGATCCGTTAATCATGCCGAATAAGCCTGAAGCTACAACTGAAACCTTGGCAGGGCCGCCGCGAAAGCGTCCAAACAGGGAGTAGGACAAGTCAATAAAGGCTTGGCCGGCACCAGAAAAAGTAAGAAAAGCGCCGAAAATGATAAACATAATCACAGTCTGCGCAGAAACACCGGTGGGCGTACCATATATGCCATCCTGAGACAAAAACAAATAAGCGGCAATTCGCTTAATGGTATACCCTTTGCAAGAAGCCACTGCGGGGAGATAATTGCCAAATTTAGCATACAGTATTGTGATTATCGCAATACATGGCATGATGGGGCCGATCAAGCGGCGGGTAATTTCCAGGACAGAGATCACCACGCAGACGCCAAGCACAATGTCCAAAGTGGTCGCCCGGCTGACATGCATATAGATCTTCGCGTCAATCACGTACAAATAAATGGTTCCAACTGCAGCGGAAATTAGAATAAACAAGTCGGAAACAAACTCAAAGATCATCTGAAAAATATTTGGATGCCAGTTTTCGTCTTTAAGTTTTTTTTGCAGGGCACTCATCATAGCAATGATAACTACGACACCTACGTGGAATACACGCTGGCGCATCACGGTGATAGTACCTAGTAACGCAGCTACGAGATGATAGCTGCATAGTAATACACCCAGTGCAATCAGTGCCAATTTTAAAAACTTTGAAAAGTTTGTTTTGAAATTTTCCATAAAGTAACTCCGCAATCAATTTTGTTAGCATTTCACGGCCTTGAGGCAAAAAGCAGGGAACAGCGCTCGCAACATTGAGTTGCTGTCCCCCGCTTTATTTCAGCAGATAATATGCTTATTACTTGCCCTTAACCTCGTTGAAATATTTCTGTGCTCCAGGATGAATGGGGATGCTCACGCCTTCCAGAGCGGTATTCAGATCATACTTACCAGCATCGGTATAAATACTTCCCAACTCAGGCACATTTTCATAGATTGCCTTAGTTACGCGGTAGATGGCATCCTCATCCATGTCGGCATAGGTGAACAACCATACCGGAATAGCCAGAGTCTTTACATCCTCATCCTGCTTATTATAAGTCCCTGCGGGAATTGTGGACTTAACCCACGTTGAATGATCGTTCATGGCTTTCTCTTGCTCTTCATCGGTCAAGGATATAAAGCGTACATCCTTAGTAAAAGATAGATTGGAATAAGCAGACGCAGGATAGGCTAGAGTTGCAATTACACAATCCACGTTCCCATCCGACAGTGCATCGGCCGCTTGATCGTGGGCCAAGTACTGGCCGTTGTAATCCTTGTCTTTTTCATAACCGCAGGTGCTCTTGAGCAGATCAGGCCCAAAGTAAGGTGCACCGGAGGGCCCGAGACTAATAGTTTTGCCCTTCAAGTCTGACAGGGAATGGATATCGGAACTAGCCAGCACAATAATTTGGAATGTATTAGTCTGGCCAGCGCAAATAGCACGAAGATTGTCGGCAGGCATACCCTCGTAATCGCGCTCCCCATTATAAGCAGAGACAATATCGTCGGCCATGCCCATGCCTATGGTCGATTCCTCTGAACTGATTAACGAAATATTTTCGCTGGTGCCGCCAGTGGATTCAGAAGTACAGCTCAAGTTAGGATCATGCTCCTGAATAACCTTGGAAAGCGCGCTACCTACCATGTAATAGCCCCCACCGGAAGCGCCCGAAGCAATAGAAATATTGTACTTTGTGTCGTAATTTACCGCAGCATTGCTGGGCTCCTCGGTACTGGTAGTGCTGCCACTGCTGGAACTCGGAGTTTCATTTGCAGACGGGGCGCCACAACCTGCTATGAACATTACAGTCGTCATTGCCAGAGCCAACGCAGAATATGCCTTTTTTTGCAGTTTCATAGTTTTTTCTCCTCCATTTGTTATTCTTGGATCCATAGCTCGCAGCCATCTCCCTGTGCCGGTCTGCAGCCATGTACCAGACTACGTACCTGTTACGATTGCTTTCGGGGATCTAGCCGTTTTGTGCTCACTGCCGGGCTTTTAATGATATTACTTTAACATATAATCATTACTGTGAGAAGCATATTGTTTTCTGGATACTGCAACATAAAATTGCAACAAATACAAAAACGACAGAATTTGTAGTTACAATTTGTGCGTTTTGACAATTTTTTATGAGTTAATACCGGCGTGTGAACCGTGAGGTTTGAAATAGTTCTACCCTTCATCCTATACTCAATTTTGCTTTTACAGCATAAAATATGCTTTCTTCATGAAAGGCACATTTTGTGTTTTGCAGTCTTCCATAGCGGGTGCATAGCAAAACCGCTGCTCCCTTTTAAGATGGCAGCAGCGGTTTTTAGACAGTACTTACTTTTTCACTTCTCGGATCACATCGATAACAGTTCCGTCACGGTATTCTACGATGCAGGCAACTTTGCCGGTAGTCTCAATGGGCTTTGGAACACCGGTCATGGACTCCGCCAGATGCTGCAATTCCTGAATGGTAATCAGCTTAAGGCTGGTTTGTTCCAGATCTTCCCTCAACTCCTGATAGTTCTTATGTTTAGGATTAAGCGCAATCCCCGCCTCGGTAACAACGGCAGCAATGGTTTCACCAGGAGTGCAAAGGGTAAATACCTTTTTTACAATAGAGGGGGTACGGCCGCGGACAACAGGAAGCGTAACGATGGAAATCTGAGCGCCGCCGGCAACATCGGGGCCGCCTCCTAAGCCGCCCATCATTTCGCCGGAGGAACCGGTGAGGATATTGACGTTAAAGTCAGTATCCACCTCCAGCGCACCTAATACGCCGAAGTCTTCCCGGTTTAAAAAGCCACCCTTGCTGTACGCATTGGCATAGTCAGCATTGTCAATCTCCAGTACCCCCGGGCGACTGAAAATGGCTTGGGCTGCCACGGCATCAAAGCTCTGACTGCACTCCACTACGCGTACAAGGCCCTCGTCATACATGTCGATGATGGCCGCAGGAACGCCGCCAAGAGCAAAGCTGGCCTTCACGCCGCGCTCTCGCATACGGTCGGCCAGGTACTTGGTGGAAGCGATGCTAATAGCGCCCGCGCCGGTCTGGAAGGAGAAGCCTTCTTTAAAACGACGGGATGCTGCAATCAGGTCTACGGTACGTTCGGCAATCATCAGATCACGAGGATTTTTAGTCAACCTGGCGGCGCCCGCGCCAATTTTGGCAGGGTCCCCAATTGTATCCACTTTGACCACAAAATCCACATATTGCTGGCTGATGCTCACCGGAATGCAAGGATACTCTACAAGGTTATCCGTAATTACAATCACGCAGCCAGCGTTGTGGGCATCCACAAAAGAGTAGCCCATGGAACCGCAAGCGTTGGGCCCAATTTGCCCGGTGCAGTTGCCGTAATCATCGGCAGCGGAGGCTCCAATGAAAGCCACGTCGATTTGTAATTCGCCAGCTTCGATGGCCCGGGGCCGAGCACCGTGAGTACGCAGAATAACCGGCTTTTCCATTTCTCCGTCTAATACCGCATCACCCAACTGGCCCCGGATGCCACTGGCCTCGATACGGTCAATCGTGCCATCGCGTACAAAGTCTACAATGGAGGGGTTTTTGATATTCACCACGGCGGATGGGGCAAAGCGCAGACTCTTAATGCCCAGCTCACGGATGACAGTGAGGACCTGACCGATAACTCTGTCACCTTCCCGGAAGCAGTGGTGGAAAGAAATTGTCATTCCGTCTTTCAGTCCAGAGGCAATAACGGCATCTTTCAGACTCGCCTTTAATTTGATATCGCCGGGCACCCGGTGGCCCGCAGTACGTCGAGTCACCACAGGAGCGGTAAGCGCCGGAGTGGTCGCAGGACCCATATAGGGACGGACAATATAGTCGCCAATTTTCTCAGGCAGTTCACGACCTAAGCTGTTTACAATCATTTGGTTTGTCCCCCCATCTTGATCCCTGCAGCTTCAGCTTTGGCCAAGGTACAACGTGCCCGAAGCTCCATGGGCTTATCCACCATTCCGCCGTCCAATGTGCAAACTCCAGTGTGATTTTTGGCGGCTTCTTCCAGCGCCTCCAGAACTCGCTGCGCGTTGCGAATTTCCTTCTGACTGGGAGTGAAACAAGCGTTTACAGTGTCAATCTGGCGAGGATGCACGCAGGTTTTACCATCAAAGCCGAGGGTACGGGTCATTTGCAGATCGGTCTGCAGCCCCTCGCTATCGTTGATGTCTGAGAAAACTGCGTCCTGAGCGGATATTCCCGCCTCACGGCAGGCCATCAGTACAGCATTGCGGGCGTAGAAAATTTCCCAGCCGGGTTTGGTGCGCTGAGCGGTCATGCTGGCGGTAAAGTCTTCTGCTCCCAGGGCCATAGCGGCGACTCGGGGACTGGCTGTAGCAATTTCCCGGGCATTCAGCACACCCTGGTATGACTCAATATTGCACCAAATCTGAATTTGGCCTACAGGCAGACCTGCTTTTCGCTCAATTTCCGTCATTCTCTTGTCGATTCGCTTGACCTCTTCGGCGTATTCCACTTTCGGAATGCGAATGGCATCAGGCTGGGCCCGTACAGCAGCTTCCAGATCCTCATCCAAATACTCGGAGTAAATGCCATTCACACGAATCAAGATATATTTGTTCTCAGGCCGCTGGTATTTCACAGCGTTGTACACCAAAAACCGGGCCGCGTCCTTTTCACCTGCGGAAACGGAGTCTTCCAGATCATAAACCAGACAGTCTTCATTATAGAATCCGGCCTGAATCATCTTAATTGGACTGGTACCGCCCGCATACAGGCTGGTACGCATCAGTTCGCTTTTAGCCATTGGGATCCTCCTTCCCCCAGTCGTACTTGCCTTCCGCGGCGCGGCAGACAGCACACTGCATGCGGGAACGAATGACAAAGTCCAGTGCACCCTTGTCATGAACAGTCACCTGCGCATCGGTCACACTGAACTCATCCAGTACCTGGCGTATGGTGGCTTCAATAGCATCACCGAAGGTGGTTTTCACATCGCTGTTTAGCTCGATCTCAATGCCGGAACCGGGATTAGGCTCCAGAATAATCTGTACATCGCTGGACTCCAGCGTACCGGCCATGGCCGGTCTTTTGATTTTCATGCTATGCCTCCCATATTTTATGGTCCGATTGCAAGCCGCCAGCCATCACCCCTTTTTTTGCGCCTTCATGTACTGAAACAAGCCGCCGGCATCCATAATTTCATGCTCCAGATTGCTCACGGCATCGCCGTGGAACTCGTTGCCGTTGGCTTCGTCCTTAATAGTACCCGTGTCCAAGTCCACAGCCAGAATGTCGCCGTTTTGTATCTTGCCCGACTTGATAGCGTCTGAGATCCCCTTGACAAACAGCACGGGATAACCATTGTTAATGGCGTTACGATAATAAATACGGGAGCAAGTCTCAACTAATACACAAGGTACTCCGGCGTATTCCAGACAGTAAACTGCATGCTCACGACTGGAACCACAACCAAAGTTCTTACCTGCCACCACAAAGTCACCAGGCTTTACTTCCTTGGCGTAGTTTTCCTTGCCGGGATAATATTCAAATGCGTATTGAGGCATACTGGCCGGGTCAGTCTCAGCCAGGTATTTATTGTGATAAATCAGGTCGGTGTCCACATCGTCACCGAACACCCATGCACGACCCTTTAAAACGCTCATTGCTTTACTCTCCTTAGCACAGAATATCGCGGGGATCGGTTATATAACCGCGGATAGCGGTTGCCATAGCGGACATCGGACTCATCAGATAAGTATGACTTCCCTTGCCCACCTTGCCTATAAAATTGCGGTTGTTGGTGGCCACGCCCACGTCGCCTGCCGGCAGCGCCCCGTAATGCTCGGCAGTGCAAAGAGCACAGGTCGGGTTCGTGAATACGATGCTAGCTTCCAGAAAAGCGGCGGTCAGCCCTTCCCTGACGCACTTCAACTGTACTTCGGTCGTGCTGGGAGTGATGATAACGCGGGTACTGGGGTTCACCTTGCCGCCTCCGGCCAGCAACACATCGTAGGCATCTTTAATATCTTCGTAGCGACCATTGGAACAGGAGCCGATATGTACTTGATCCACATGAGTACCTGCGATCTCGCGAATCGTTTTGACGTTGTCGGGAGCATCCGGGCAAGAGGCCAGAGGCTCCAACTCACTCACGTCGTACTGAAGCACCTTGCAATACTCAGCGTCAGGATCAGCAGAAAGTGCATTTATCCGCTCGATCACTTCGGGTCCCGCTCGCTCAACCATCCACGTCAGCACTTCGCCGCTGGGCATGATCAGAGGCACCTTCCCGCTCATTTCCGTAACCATGGAGCAAAGAGTAATACGCTCTGCCAAATTGGCGCGGTCAATGGTCTCTCCCACAAATTCCACAGCCAGATAATCCATTCCGCCTGCACCCAGATCGCCCACAATATGTGTAAGCAAATCGCGCATACAGACGCCTCTTTTGAACTTGCCTGTCACAATAATCTTCATAGTCTCAGGTACACGGAACCAACTGGTGCCATGAATGTAGGCCGCTGCCACATCGGAATTGCCAACACCGGTAGCAAAGGCGCCCACGGCACCCAGCAAATTCATGTGGCTGTCGGTACCCAGCACCACATCACCGGGCTTGATGAGACCGGCCTCCAGCATGACATGCTGGCCGATTCCATGGTTAATATCGAAAACATGCTCAATGCCCTGCCGCTTAGCAAACTCACGGATAATTTTCTGGTTATTAGAAACCTTCTCAGAGTGAGAAGGTGCCTGCAGATCAAAGGTATAAGCAACTTTTGAAGGGTCCCATACTTTTGCTTCTTTGCCCATCTCCTTTTCATATTGCAGTACACAGTTTGCTCCACCAAAATCGCGCGCGGACGCTAAGTCAACTTTGCACCACACTCGGTCACCCACCTTCACAGGCTTTCCGGCAGCGCGCTCCATAATCTTCATGATCGCTGTTTTTCCCATAGCCAGCTACTCCTCTTCCCCTTGTTAAGTCTTCCCCCGGGCAGGAGCGCACGGGGGCCTTCATTGTTTCTAATTTATCACAAGTTCCTTGCAATATAAAAGCACCACATTTTTGACCCACTGCATATTTTCGTTGCGATATTTTTATGCGTTTTTATGGCCTCAATTATTGCAACCCAATATTGCCGCATTATGCAAAATATTTGCTTTTCAGTTGCGGTCAAAAATGATAACATTAAAATGTCAAATATTTAAAAAGAGAGGTAATACTTTTAATGGAAAAAACTGCTGCCAATCTTTCTTTTACTATGCCTCAAAACGCATGTAACGCGCACCTACATATCATCGACCCTGCATTCCCCAATGACGGCAAGGCTGCTGCTCAAGTCGGTACCATACAAGCCTATCAAGAGATTTCTAAAAAGTTTTGTTTGCCTCGCGCGGTTTTTGTCCAGGCTAAGCCGTTCGCGTTGGACAACACTTGCCTTCTGGACGCCATCCAAAAATTTGGATCAAAAAACGCGGTTGGCATTGCAGTTGTAAATAATAACGTATCAGATGCGGAACTGGAAGCTCTGCATCAAGGAGGCGTGCGCGGCCTTAGGTTCAGTGTATGGAATCCCAAAAACGCTGTAGTCTCCTTCGATGACTGTCAACCATTGAGTGAGCGGATTAAGCAATTTGGATGGAATGTACAGTTACACATGGGTGCGACTCAAATTGCCCAGCATGCAGATGTCATCCGAGCTTTGGATTGCAAGATTGTCATCGATCACATGGGCCGCCTTGACCCAGCCCTCGGCCTAAACGACCCTGCTTATCAGTTTATCTGCGAAATGATTGAAAAGGGCAACACCTGGGTTAAATTATCGGGACCCTATCTAAACACTTGTATCGGAGACCCTTGGACGGATGCCACCAAGGTTGCCTGCGGCATTGCCGGTTTTGCGCCCGAGAGGGTTGTTTGGGGCAGCGACTTTCCCCATGTGACGGAGAAAATCAAGCCTGACGAGTTTGAATTGACCGATATGATCTCCGCTTGGTTTTCAACCGAGAAAGGCCGGCACCTGGCGCTGGTAACGAATCCCCAGGATCTTTACGGATTTCAATAAACATTACCATAAGGGGAGGCCTCTGCTATGAACGAAGGCTTGACCATTCGGATGTTAGACCTCGGCTATCCGTTGGAAAAAGATTCTCTGGTACGGTTTTTAGCCAAAAATGGACTGCATTTTGAAAGCGACATAACCGTGGCGTATGGTATATTTGACTCAGACGAAACCTTGCTGGGTTGTGGCTGCGCTGCCGGACGGTTGTTGAAATGCTTTGCCGTAGATGAAACCCTGCGAGGGCAAAACGCCTTAGGGCTTTTGGTCTCCAAGCTGATGGAGAACCGATATGCATCGGGATTTTATGATTTGTTTGTTGTCACCCGTGCCCATAACGAGGCGCTTTTCTCCAACTGTGGATTTCATCCCGTAGCGGAAGCGACCGGGTTGGTTTTGCTGGAAAACCGATCCAACGGGCCGGAAAGATTTGCCGCCCGGCTCACGCAACCTGCACTAAACGGTAAAACTATCGGTGCCATCGTCATGAATTGCAACCCATTTACTAAGGGACATCGCGCCCTTGCCGAGTATGCCGCGGCTCACTGTGATCTGCTGTATCTGTTCGTGGTGGAGACGGACCGTTCCCTGTTTCCCACAGAGGTAAGATATCATCTGGTCAAAGAGGGGGTTGCCGATCTAAAAAATGTTCAGGTGTGTTTGAGCGGACCTTACATGATCTCCTCCGCTACTTTTCCCACCTATTTCTTAAAAAAGGATGAGGACGCCACCGCTTTGCAGGCCGAGTTGGATATCACGCTATTTGCTCAGCGGATCGCACCCGCTCTGCACATCACCAAACGTTTTGCAGGCCAGGAACCTCTGGATCCCACAACCGCCCGATACAACAACGCTATGAGCCGCATTCTTCCACAATACGGCATTGAATTCTGCGAAATTCCACGCGTATGCCAGAACGGAGAACCTATCAGCGCCTCTCGTTTAAGGGCTCTTCTACAAACCGAGGGCCTTTCCCCCCATGTTTTAGAACTGGTGCCAGACGTGACTGCCGCCTACCTAAAAGAAAACTTTCAATTTTGAAATGAGGTTCTCTCTTGAAGCTGGATGATATATTTTCCGGCCCCCGTGTGACCATGGAAGAAGTTCTACAATGCCGCACCGCCCGCGATAAAAGGCAGAAAGAACTATTGACCCGTGGTGGACAATGTTTAGTGAGTTTCTCAATGAATATTCCTGGCGATATGAAACAGTTTCCTCTGGCAAAGTCCGCCTTTGAAGTCGGTATGGAAGAGCTGCAAAACATGTTGCCCCCAGGCTGTATTCTGGATAGCTTTCTGAGCCACGCCTGCACGGGGAGTGAAGGAATGCTGCTACTGAATTGCCCGTCTGAAAAAGTGAAGCATACAGCCATAGAACTGGAGGAATACCATCCGCTGGGCCGCCTATTTGATATTGACGTTTTGAGCCCGGACGGGCTGCCACTTTCCCGCACCAGCTTTGGTTTCCCATCGCGTTCCTGTCTGATCTGCGGACAAGATGCCAAGATATGTGCCCGTAGCCAAGCCCACTCTCTCGAGGCAGTTCGACAAAAAGTAGCTCAAATATTGGAGAACTTCTTCCGTGACCGTGCCGCAAACCGTTTTGCCTCTTACGCCACCCGTGCGCTATTGTACGAGGTTTCAATCACTCCCAAGCCCGGCCTGGTAGATCGCGTCAACAATGGCTCTCACCATGATATGGATTACTTTACCTTTTTAGATAGCTGTTCCGCACTTTGCCAATGGTTTCGGCAGATGTTCTGTCAGGGCTGGGAGAGTTCAAATTTACAGCCCCAACAGCTTTTTGATCGCCTTCGGTATTTGGGACGTCAGGCCGAAAAGGATATGTTTACCGCTACAGGGGGTGTGAACACCCACAAGGGACTAATCTTTTCGATGGGCATTCTCTGTGCTGCACTAGGAGAGGTGTACGTTGAACAGGGGGGCCGGATTCCGCTGGAAAAGGTCCTTTCGGCCTGCCAATCTCTGGGGCAATGTTCTCTTAAAGATTTCCAGGATGCCGGGAATAACACCGCTGGTTTGCGCTGCTATCATCAAAACCATCTAACCGGCGTACGAGGTGAAGCTGCCGCCGGGTTTCCCACTGTCCTCACGGTAGGGCTCCCCACCCTACAGCATTGGCTGTCACAGGGACTCTCTCTTAATGATGCAGCCGCCATCACTCTGGTAGCGTTCCTGGCAACCATTACCGATACGAATATGATCCATAGGAGTAGCGTAGAAAAAGCTGCTTTATGCAAAGCGCAAGCCAGAGAACTGCTATCCCACCTGACACGTGAAAATTATCGAGCCCAGCTGGAATCTCTTGATGCGCAATACATCCGTGAAAATCTCAGTCCCGGAGGCTGTGCGGACTTGTTAGCCCTTACTTTGATGATTTATTTTCTTTTTTGCTAAAGTCGCTGCCCGCAGTTGCGCACAAAGCCGCCGCGGCGGCTTTGTCACGTTGCCCTTCCGGTTGGTAACCAGCGCGGCGTACCTCGCTTCAACCTCCCATCTGGAAATAGTCTAGACTTTTCTGCCCCATTGACTCTTTCAGATGCATCTCCACCGATTGCTTGAAATTCACCAGACTGATCTGTTCATTGCATTATTTATAAATTCTCATCTCTCCATCTATACTTTTCTAGCCAGTTCCGGCTCTTTTCCCTGCGTCTGTTTTGTCAGAGATTAACCACAAAGCCTTTGTGTCAGCTGCTATGAATTGGCGTTTGTTCAGTAGACATTATTTCACGTGTTTTTTACTTGACGAACACACGTCATTGTGTTTTAAAGCACTCCAGTAGATAACCAGACAAACTGTAAAAAGGGGTCCCTTACGTGAAAATTTCAGTATCTCAACTGCTCGCAGAGCACAAGCCGTTTTTAGGAACGTTTATTCAATCAGCAGCGCCTGAATTCGTGGAAGCTGCAGCCTATGCCGGATTTAAATTTGCAGCTATTGATCTAGAACATACCTATTACGGTATTGAAAAAACTGCAGAAATGATCCGGGCTGGTGAGGCTGCCGACCTGGCCATGTTGGTGCGTGTACCAGCACTGGATGCAGTATGGATCAAGAAGTCATTGGATTTAGGTGCATCAGGAATTATCGTCCCCAACATTGACACCGACAAACAAGCAGCGGAGGCGGTCAGGTTGTGCCGTTTTACTCCATCTGGGATTCGAGGAGCATGTCCTGGAGTAAGAGCGAATCACTATGGTGCTGGTGGCCCGGAGTAGCAGAGCACATTTAGATAATAGGTAACATCAGGAACTACATGATGTAGTAGAAACCATAGCATCCCCATCGAGTGGGAATAATGTTACAAATCAGCAATCCGTTGCAGTACAATGGATTGCTGATCTTTTCTGCGTTTTGACCACGTTTTGACGAAACAGGTCTTTGCAGGATACTTTACGCAAGATATAATAATTTTGTTCTGTACGACCCGCAGTTCGCTCCATGCGGGAGTTGCTGCACAGAAGATATAGCCCGAATCTATGCAGATGATCTCCTCCAGCGAGAAATCGTACTGATCAGAGAGTATGTCCAAACGAACGCAATTCCTACAAAAATTACAGCTGTCAGTATAATCGCCCGCATCCGATGCCTCAGGGCTTGCAAGAACTAGGTAAATCAATTTCAACATATTCTTTGTTCGTCTCCATCAGGTACCCTCTGTTATCTCGACCATGGCAGATGCAATTGTAGTAAATAAAAAATACCGCATCCCCGCCGCTATTGGCAGGGATGCGGTATTAGAACGAAAACGCGGATTTACAGGAAATAGCTTACAACAAACAGCAAAAGAGACACGATGAACGCAGCGATAGCAGCGGCCTTCCAGCGATTGAACTGCTTGTCAAGAGACATCTTTTCCTCAGCCGTGGGATTTGCGGTTTGCAGTGTCAGCAGTTCCACATCAATGGCCTCCTGAGGAATAGGGCGCTTGCGAACAAAGACGAAGTAGTAGAGGATGCAGATTGCGTCAAAACCCAGATTGAAAGGCAGAGCATGCATATCCAGAGCCAAAATTGCCATTTTCACTCCCGCAAACCATCTGATTTTCAAGAAATTATAAAAAAGCAGATAAACCAATTAATTTATTCGTTTTCTTGGTAGATACAATGAGATTTTATACTGTTTTCGACTTCTCTACTCCTCGTGGAATAACTGCACCCCAATTGTTATTCAGTATATCATACTGTCCAACAATTGGGGTGCAGCTCACTGGCCAAGCGTCTCTCTTTAGCGTTTTTTCATGCGCTGGATCAGAAATCTCCGCCTAAAGCAGAGGTTGCAGCCTTGCAATAGAAATTCTGGAAACCTCACTTGAATTTATGCACCCAAATAGGCGCTTTGTACAATGTCGTTGCCCCGAAGGTTTGCCGCTGTGTCGGACAGCATAATTTTACCGGTCTCCAGCACATACCCACGGTCAGCTACTTTCAGCGCCTTATTGGCGTTTTGCTCCACCACCAAAACAGTAATACCGCTTTTGTTGAGATCGTGAATGACCTTGAAACAGGTATTGACCATGATCGGCATCAATCCCATAGACACTTCATCGATCAGCAACAGCTTGGGAGAGAGCGTCAGCGCCCGTCCAATTGCCAGCATCTGCTGCTCGCCGCCGGACATGGTGCTGGCCAGCTGCTCTTTGCGCTCGCCCAGGCGGGGGAAGATATCGTAGACCATCGCAATATTTTTTTTCAGCTTTTCTTTATCCTTGGAACTGTATGCGCCGATGGTGAGATTCTCCTCCACCGTCAGGCGGCCGAACACATGGCGGCCCTCGGGGACGTAGCCGATGCCAAGCTCCGCGCGCTTGTGGGCGGGAATATGGGTGATGTCCTGCCCATCGTAGAGCACACTGCCGCTTTTGGGCTGTACGAGCCCCATAATGGTCTTAATCAGAGTGCTTTTGCCGGCTCCGTTGGGACCGATGACAGAGACAAGTTCGCCGGTGCTGACGCTGACGTTGATTCCGTGGAGAACCTCCATCATGCCATAGGATACAAACAGGTCTTTCACTTCCAGCATTATTCCTCGTCCTCCTCTCCCAGGTAGGCCTCGATGACCTGCTTGTCGTTTTTGACGACCTCGGGCGTTCCCTCGGCAATCTTTTTGCCATAGCTGAGTACCATAATGCGGTCGCAGACCTTCATGGTGATCGGCAGGTTGTGTTCAATGAGTACGATGCTCTTTTTTTGTGCCTTAAGCTTCATCACCAACTCGGTCACTTCGTTGATTGCAAAGTTGGAAAGTCCCGCGCAGGGTTCATCCAGCATAATCAGTTCCGGATCCGTCACCAAAACACGGGCAATTTCCAGACGGCGCAGGTAACCCAGAGATACATCGCTGGCTTTTTTGTCTCGCAGTTCCCTCAGGCCCGTTTCTTCCAATACAGCTTCCGCTTTTGCGACAACTTCCGGCGTGTGGCTTTTGCGGAAATAGGAGCGCATACCGGTGTATTCATGCACGCCGGCCGCCGCAATCACGTTGTCCAGGATGCTGAGATCAGCCAGTGGCTTTGAGATTTGAAAGGTCCGGGCGATTCCCTTGCGTGCCATTTCGTGCGCGGGCAACCCCTGTACCTCTTGTCCCTTCAGTGTAATTTTTCCATCCGTAGGTTTGTAGACGCCACAGATCGCATTAAACAGGGTGGTCTTTCCGGCGCCGTTTGGGCCGATGATACCCAGCGTCTCCTCCTGGTTTATGGTCAGGTCCAGACCGTCAATGGCCTTTAGGCCACCAAAATACACCTTGAGGCCCTCAATCCGCATCAATTCTTTCATGCCTTCTGGCCTCCCTTTTTCGCAAAGAGCTTGCCCGTGAGTTTTTTACACCCGATGACCAGAGGGCTGTTGTCGCCGATGAGGCCGCTGGGCATAAAGCGTACCATCAGGACCAGCAGCGCACCGTAGACCAACGAGCGGTAATCGTCCGCAAAGCGCAGCACTTCCGGCAGGAACGTCAGCAGCAGGGCGCCCAGGATTGGGCCGCGGATGGTGCCAATACCGCCGATGACCACCATGGAGAGGATTTGAATGGAGATGACAAACGCAAAGTCAGAGGAGCAGATATATCCCATACGATGGGAATAAATACCGCCGGCAAGGCCCGCAATCGCGGTGCCGATGATGAAGGTCAGGATCTGGTAGCGGCTCACGTCGATGCCAAAGGAGCGTGCGGCGCCGGCATCGTTATTAATGGAAGCCAGCGCCATCCCGAACCAGGACCGGCGCATTTTTACAATCAGAAGGCACAATACAACGATGAGAATCAGGGTCAGCCAGAAAAACTGGCGATTGCCCATTTTCACGCCAAAGAGCGTGGGTTTTACAATGGTGAGCCCCAAAGAGCCGCCGGTAATGGACAGGTTGTTAAACAGCGCCACCATGACAAAATTGATGCCGATGGTGGTAATGGCCAGAAAGTCCGCCTGAAGCCGCAGGGAGATGAGACCCAGCAATGCGCCGCAGGCACCGGTAACCAACATGGACAGCAGCAGGGCGACGAAGAAGTTTACGCCGTAAGTCTGCGTTAGAATTGCCGCAGTGTAGGCGCCCAGTCCGAAAAACGCCGCATGGCCCATCATGGCCTGTCCGGCGTAACCGGTGATAATGTTCAAAGAAAGTGCCAACAGAATAAAGATGGCAGCTGTTGCACCGATGGAATATACATATGCACCCATACAGCCATCCTCCTTAAACTTTGTTGCGCTGACCGAACAGACCTGCGGGTTTGATCAGCAGCACAATAATCAGCACGACAAACGCAATAGCGTCTTTGGGAATGGGAATCTGGGTATAAGTGGAGAGCATCACCTCGGCAAAGCCGATGATCAAACCCGCCACCACCGTACCCAGCGGATTTCCGAGGCCGCCCAGCACAATAATGGCCAGCATTTTGTAGGACGGCACTTCCCCCAGAGCCGGGGTAATGGAGTTGTAGAGAATACCGGTCATAATGCCGGCAGCAGCGGCAAAGCCATAGCCCAGCACATAGGACAGCGCCATTGCGGAATTTGTGTTGACGCCGCAGGCTTTGGCGATGTCGGGGTCCTCCGCTGTTGCGCGCCAGGCAAGGCCCATTTTCGTCTTGTTCAAAATAAACCACAACACCGCCAGCAAAAGGGCGGTCAGCGCAAAAATGAGCACCCATGTGGTCTGGATGGAAACGCTTCCCAAGTGGAGCACATCCGTGGAGAATCGGAAATTGTAAGCCTTGGTGCCTGCGCCGCAGAGCAGCCGCACCGCATCGCTGCTGAGGGTGAACAGCCCCACCGCCGCGACCAGCGGGATAATGGACAGCATTCGGGGCTTTGCCAGGATCGGGCCGTAAACGGCGCGGTGCAGAATCACACCGAACAGTCCGATGGCGGTCATGGCGATCAGAAACGCCAAAATCAGCTGCCCGGTTGCCTGATAGACGTAATATCCCACGTAGGCGCCCAGCAGATATGCGCCGGCATTGGCGATATCCAGAATGCCCAATATGCCGTAGATCAGCGTAGCGCCCATGGCCGTCAAGGCATAGAGGCTGCCGATCATCAGGCTATTGATGACTTGCTGTAAAAACATAGTACAATACCCTCTCGATCATAGATTCATGCGAAAGCGGAGACGCCGGTACGACGCCTCCGCTCCTTTGCATGCGCGGGAGAGAGGGGCTTCCTCTCTATTTAGTAAACGACCTTTTGGAGCTTGTCGCCGTCGATGATGTTGATGTCGTTGATGACACTGAAGCTGTGGAACTGAAGGTCATCCTCTACGCGCTGGATCTGAACGGGCTTCACAGCGGAGCCGGCGCTGGTGTAATACATCAACTTGCCGGTAACGGTATCGAAATCCTTCAATCCGGCGATGTAGTCGCGCATAGCGGCGGGATCGGTGCCAACGGCGTTGATGGCGGCAAAGATCACCTGGAATGCGTCATAGACGGAAGCACCCACCATGTCGGGCTCCATCTTGTATTCGGTGCGATAGTTCTTAATGTAGTCCTGGGTTTCCTTGTTGGTGTCGTCACGGTTCATGTTGGTGGTGATGTACAGGCCCTTGGCGTACTCGCCGGCCGTTTGCAGCAGTTGCCAGGAATCCGCGCCTTCGCAGCCCAGAATCTTCACATCCAGACCTTGCAGCGCCACCTGACGGCAGACCTCGGCGGCCTGTGCATAGTAGTTGGGGATATAGATGAGATCGACCTTCTCGTCCTTGATCTTGGTAATGACGGAGGTCATATCGTTGTCGGTGATGGCGATATAGTCCTCAGAGGCGATCTCGGCACCCAGCTTGGTAGCCTGCGCCTTGAAATAAGCAGCCTGCTCCTTGCCGAAGTCCAGATCCACGCCCACGATGGCAATCCGCTTGGCGCCCAGCTCACCAACGGCAAACTGCGCAGCGGCAGTGGCCTGAACCGCACCCGGGAAGGACTGGGAGAAGATGTAGTCACCGGCGTTAACGACGTCGGGGTGAACGGCATAGGCGGAAACCATCACGATGCCTGCATCCTGGCAGATGGGTGCGGCCACCTTGGTGGGACCGGAATAGGAGCCGGAGACGATGGCGTTCACGTGATCCACTGTGGTGAGCTTTTCCAGAATGTTGGCGGCCGCCGAGGTGTCCAGACCGTCATCGTAGTTGACCAGCTCCACAGAGCGGCCCTGGATGCCGCCGGCATCGTTAACCAGCTTTACTGCCAGCTTTGCAGACTGCTCGGCACTCTGACCATCGGCTGCGGCCGAAGCAGCGGAGACAGGTGCGAAGAAGCCGATTCGGATGGGGGAGGTGTCCCCGGCGGAAGCGCTTCCGGAACCGGAGCCACTGGCAGCAGGTGCGGTGGATGCCTGACTGCCGCAGGCGGCAAGGGACAGAGACATCGTCAGTGCAAGAATGAGACTCAACAACTTTTTCATGGGTTTTCCTCCTTTTTGCAGTTAAAAAGTATATTAATCACAGCATATCCCAAAACTGAACAAGGATATCGTGGATTAATTGCAATTTATGCGGGTCTCTGTCCGGTCTTTGGTGTGGCGGCGGGAAATTAAAATACAATCATCGCAACCACACCGGCCAAAAGAATGGAGAGCATCACCCGTTCCACCCAAAGTATCAGCATCTGCGAAATCCTGACGGGAATGCTGGTGGAGAGAATGCAGGGGATCACTGCGGAAAAGAACAGTAATTCGGAAATACAGCCCACGCCCACGACATAACGGGTGATCAAAGAACAATTCACCACAAACGCGCAGGGCAGATACATCTCGGCGATACTGGTGGCCAGTGCCTGGGCGGCTACCAGCGCCTCGGGGACCTGCACCAAGGCGGCAAACGGATAAAAGATAAATCCGAGCACATGAAAGATCGGGGTGTAGATTGCCAGAAGCATTCCGAGCAGACCCACCGATAAAATACTGGGCACGATGGTGCAGGTGATTTGTAACCCGTTGAGAAGAGATTTTCCAATATTCACCGGCAGGCTGCCGCTGCGATCCGCAGTGTCCAACGCAGTTCGGAGCGCCGTACGGAAGCGGTTTTGGTCAATGATTCGCTCCGGCTTTGGCGTCACCCCGTCCCGATACTCATCAGGAAAGTGGTTCAAGGGAAACATACGGACGGTGAATGCCGTCACCGTAAAGGTAATCATCAGAGTGGTCCAAAAATACAGATTCCAATGCTCCATCAGGCCCAATGTGCCGGCTACAGTCACCATAAATGTAGACGAAACCGTAGAAAAGCCCGTGGCGATAATGGCGGCCTCCTTCTTGGTATAGGTGCCCTTTTGGTACATATTGTCCGTGATGAGCAGCGCAACGGAGTAACTCCCCACGAAGGAGGCCACGGCATCAATGGCAGAGCTGCCGGGCGTCTTCCAGATCTTGCGCATCAGGGGCTGGACAAACAGCCCCACAAATTCCATCAATCCGTAACTTGTCAGAAAGGACAAAAAGATGGCGCCCACAGGGACCAAAAGGCTAAGAGAACGGCCCAGCTCAAACAAGAACGGGAGCAGACTGGCGCTTTCCAGCCACTCGCGCGGGCCGATTTTGGTGACGAACATCACGGCACAGAATGCGCCCAAGATTTTAAGAATTGTAAAAACAACGCTGGTTCCATTTTGATTCCAGTTCTTTTTCAAAAAAGGCATCAACGCCCCGACAATGCACATTGCCACAACGACCCACTGCTGTGCATTGCCCACCAGCTTGCCGATAACGCTGCACAGCGCATCCAGGGGGATGGTGTTTCTGCCCTGGAAGGGGATCGTCTCAAAAAACATAAAGATGCCGACAAGGTTGCACAGGATGAGCTTGATCCAGGCTGCACTGCTGTATGTCTTTTCCCGGATGGGAATACCGCCCTCTTTTTTTTGCATAATTTGTCGCAAAGCACAGGGCCGCGCTTCCTCCCCTCTATCGTATTACTATTGTAAATCAAGACTTCAAAAACCTTCAAAAACCTTCAAAAATTTTTTAATCCAACTTCAAAAGAAGCCCCTCAAAGAATTTTTTGGTGTTAATTTTGCCTGGCTGATCCGTTTTTCCCTGCAGCAGACGCATTTCCTGCTGTACCTGACCGAAATCAAACAGGCGGGAGGCATACTCTATGAAGATATCGTCGTAGAAATCCTCATTCCCTCTGGATGCCAAATGCGTTTGCGCTTTCTGAATCGCGCGCCGGATTTTTTGTTCAATTCCCTTTTGCCGCGCGGCGCTGGTCTCGCTGCCGTACAACTCCTGCCCCACCCGCTGGTAGACGTCCGCAAGCTGGTATTCCTGATGCGTATCCAGCAGATGACGCTCTTTGAGATACCAAACGGCCACCACGATCTCACGACTGCCGGTGATACCCCAGATGCCGATATCCGCCAAAATTTCCTGCAATTTCTGCTTCCAATTTGAATCTTCAGCAGGCGCTGCCGCGGAAGACGGCAGTACGGCCTGCCGTACTGCGGAAAGCATCTGCTCCATCTCCGTGATCTGGATGACATTTTGAAGAACTTTTCGAATTTCCAGGATATTGATGGGTTTGTGTATAAAAAAGTCGATTCCCTCTTTATACGCCATCTCCTCCATGTTCTTGTCCTGTGCCTGGGAGATCATGATAAAATGGCTGACGGCGCCCCGCGCCATGGCGTGGGTCATGATCTGGATTCCGTCGGTATGAGGAAACAGCAGGTCGATGAGCACAATGTCCGGCTGGTAAAATAAAATCTCTTCTACTGCCTGGATTTCATCGGAAACCGTACCCACGACCTCGCCCAGCTGCTCCCGCGCGATGACGAATTTCAGCATGGTTCCCGTGGAGCTGTCGTCATCTACAATGAGAATTCGCTTCATCGTTCATCCTCCTTTCACAGCGAAGGAATTTCAATAATAAATGTTGTTCCATCCGGCACGGTGCTCTCCACCTGAATTCGGGCGTTCCATTTGCCAATGATATCCTTGACGTGGCACAGCCCCAGCCCCGGCGACGACGCACCGGTGTGCTCGTCAAATTTGGTGGAAAAGCCCGGGAGAAAAATGCAGGGGAGAATGTCCTCCGGAATCCCACCTGCATCATCCGAGACGCGCATGAAAACGCTTCGGTTTTTGACGGACAGCTCGGCATCAATCTGTTTTGCGCCCGCCTGCGCCGCGTTGATAATCAAATTGTTCAGCACGATGAAAAAGTCGTAGTATTCTTCAATCAGAATGTCCCCCTCCAATCGGAGACGGAGGTGGGCCGGGGCAATACTCTCTCGGGTGCCTGCTTCCAGAACCCGGCAAATCTGTGAGAGAAGCATGGGAGATTCTTGCTGAGAAACCTGAATTGCCTTGGCCAGACCGCTGACAATATTGCTGTAATCCTTCATGACCTCGTGTCCCATATTTGCAAGCGACAGCGCCCGCTGGCGCAGTTCACTTTCCGCCGGCAATTCCTGGTAGATGGAAAAGCTGCGAGTGGTCATCTCGTCCAATTGTCGTTTGGATTTTTGTAGAAAGAAAATATCCGCGTAGATATTGGCGGCGAAGCTGGTCAGCTTTTCATACTGTACTTCCCGATTTTTCTGGGAGATGATCAGCACCAGTGCGGAGCGAATTGCCGCCATCAGCAAAATCCAAGAGGCCCGTTCGTCGCTGATCTGTTTGCAGACGCCCATGGAGATCAGATTGGGAATCATGTCCGCCATGAGCATAATGAAGATTCGATCCGGCAGATAATCCTCTCCCATCATGCTTTTTAAAACCTGATAAAGCGCCGTGTAAATGGTATATACGATGAGGCTGTCCATCATGACGGGCAAAAAATCAACAGAGCCCTTGCTGATCTGCAAGACCACACGAAGCGCAAAAGACAATGCGCCGGCAACCGCGCCCAATAAGACGGGCTTTTTGCATAACTCGTCCCGAACCGCAATCCCCAGCAGAATCAGCCCCAGAGAGGGAGGCGCAATGAAACCGTCATATGGTACAAAGTAAATTTGGGACAAAAATGCAATCAAGCAGCCGTATTGAAAATAGAGTTTCATGGTTACCTCCTTGGCGTATCCCAGTCCTGCCCAAGGCCCTGTTGCGATAATTATATAATGTAGCCGCTGTGGATTCAACCTTTGATTGTCAAAACGAAGCTGGTTTGTCTTGACAACACCAAAACTTCCTTTTGGCTCTCTCCACTCGCCGTTCACCTTAGTATGATATCCCTTGCTGTCCTCTCATTATGACATGCCGGAAGAACACCCCCAAAGTTATTCAGTATACCATACTGCCTAACTTTGGGGGTGCAATTCATAGCAACTAGCGAGCAGTGATATGAAACCGGATTACTGCTCACTGTCAAAATTTTTGAGAAGGATAACCTTGGGCGGCAATAACATCCGATGCCAGAATTCAAATCGACACCACAACGCATTTGTAAAGTGTATGAGTATTGCTATATCATCCAGATAACCACTTATATCAAAGCGGCAGCTCCTCTCAATTACTGTCAAATTCATTACAAAGCCGGTTAACCCAGCCCAAAATTAATATGAGTTCTTATATGACAAAACGTCAAAATGTTACTGACGGCTACGATTTACTGAGAAAATCCAAAATATCTCATAATTCCCGTATAAATCCCCTGCGCAAACTGATATTGGTTGTCACGTAGTTTCGCTGAATCTGAAGGATTAGACATATAAGCTAGCTCCACTAAAATTGCAGGCATTTTAGTCTTCTTTAGAACATATAAAGAGGGTCTTGCAAGGACGCCGTTGTTTTTTGTATCCACAGTCTCCACAATGCCGTCCAAAACTTGCTCTGCAAGCCAGTTGGACTGGGTATAAAGCTTATATACATACACTTCTGTTCCGTTAATGGCCATATTAAGGCTGGCGTTTGCATGAATACTAATAAAGTAATTAGCGGGCCACGCGTTTTAGAGAAGTCAAGAAGAGTGCAGAATGTGAACACCCAAAATCTGCGGCTTATGCGGCCAGGCCTCTGGCGGCCTGACGATACATGGCTGGCGGCAGGCCGCCGGGGTTGGCAGTATAGATTCGCCGGCGGTTATAGTAGG